>Ga0114959_10000229_pt1 | contig 53840 bp, 51 predicted proteins | sample C_130625_EF_Meta_FD_87317 | JGI IMG/M metagenome (GOLD analysis project Ga0114959, IMG submission 87317) | Freshwater microbial communities from Lake Croche, Canada to study carbon cycling - C_130625_EF_MetaG | ecosystem: Environmental > Aquatic > Freshwater > Lake | place: Lake Croche, Canada...
GAATTATTTTTTTGGTATTTACAGCATAATGCTCACAAACTGCTTTTCAAAAACGGCCAAAAAAGTGAAAAACAAAAGTCCCCGACACTTTTTGAAAAATGGACATTTTAAAAATGTCCAATTTTAAAATTTTCAAAATACTTTTTACAAAGATTTTTCAGAATTTGTAATATAGATTTTTTTTATTGCCGCTTTTTATCTGGATTTTTAGTGGCAAAAAAGCGGCGATGCTGTGGGGTTGACTAAGAAGACATTCCCAGGTTGTTACTGAAATACATCACACTGTTGTACTAGGTTGGCAACAAATTGTTTTGTCGAGCAGAAATGTCTGGATTTATATCTGGAAAACGCCACTTTTTATCTGGATTGTCCAGATAAAAAGCGGCAAGGGTCCCAAAGTCCCAAAAAACGCCCCTTAGCATGTTTCAGAATTATTTTTTTGGTATTTACAGCATAATGCTCACAAACTGCTTTTCAAAAATGGCCAAAAAAGTGAAAAACAAAAGTCCCCCGCCCTTTTTGAAAAATGGACATTTTAAAAATGTCCAATTTTAAAATTTTCAAAATACTTTTTACAAAGATTTTTCTAATTTTTATTGGATGTAACAAAAACATGGATATTTGGAATGGTTCTCATACGAAGAACCGTGTAACGTAGCAAACTCGGTGTCGACCGGTGTATCATGTATTGGACGGAGTTTGGCGGGAGCAACGCGCAGTCGTTCAATATATACAAACGGTGAGAACCGCACCTTTTTACGCAGTGTTTTGGAGGGGCGCTGGATACAACAGGAACAAAGGTCGGTCATGACTACTATATGGCGGCATAGTTTCCCATAACAAAATAATGAAAACAAAATAGAAAAACAACATAAAGTTTGTAACGTGTGATAAGTAAACATGCCAAAATCATTTTATGATATCCTGGAAGTGTCCAAAGATGCGGACGAGTCTGACATTAAGAAAGCTTACCGCCGACTGTCTCTACAGTTCCACCCGGATAGAAACAGCGATCCCGGCGCAGAAACAAGGTTCAAGGAAATCAATGAGGCGCATGAGGTGTTGAGCGACAGTAAAAAGCGCCAGCAGTATGACATGGAGTCGAGCGGCAACCCCTTTTTTGGGGGTGGGGGTGGGCATCATGCCGGGGGTTCCGCCGAGTTTCATGACGTCAACGAGATTTTGAGGCAAATGTTTGGTGGAGGAGGTCCCCCCCATGGTGGTGGTGTCGCATTTGGTGGCATGCCCGGGGCGTCGGATTTCAATGTGTTTTTCGGCGGTCCCATGGGGGGACCCCCGGGCTTCGGTGGCCCCATGGGTGGGCATCCTTTTTTCCAGCAAATTTCCAAACCACCGCCCATCATCAAAAATCTGAAACTCACCCTGGAACAAGCGTATTTCGGCGGGAATTTTACGATTGAATTTGAAAAATGGAACGTAACCAATACCATTGAAATTCGCGAAATCGCCTCCGTCAATGTAACAATCCCACCCGGGATAGAAGAATCGGAGGTCGTCGTGTTGCGCGAGATGGGCAATTCCGTGGAAAACCAGTTGCGCGGCGACATTAAAATCTGTATTCAAATTGAAAACACCAGTATTTTCCAACGAACGGGGATCGATCTCATTTATAAGCACACTCTCACCCTGAAAGAGGCATTGTGTGGTTTCAAATTTGAACTGAAGCATTTGAACGGCAAGACCCTGGCATTTAACAACTCGACCAATATCAATGTGATTAAGCCCCATTACAAGAAGGTGGTCCCCAATTTAGGAATGAATAAGAACGGGAAAATGGGCAATTTGATTATTGAATTCGACATCGCGTTCCCGGATGTTTTAGGCGATGATCAGATCCAACAATTGTCGGCGATACTTTAACGGTTTCGGAGAAGTTTTAGGAAGGTTACCCCGCGTTTTTTTAGTGGAAAAAACCACAAACGTATATTATATAAATTCTTATATATCATAAAATGAGCAAGATGGTTGAACAAAGCGCACAAAAACCGACGATAAATGGTAACCCCGCGGTGGCCGCGGAGGCGAATACCCAGGACGGATACCGCCTTCCCGAAACGTCCACCTTGATCCACGCCTCTAAATTGGCCATCGTGGAGGACAAACCGATTTTGTTGGATTACTGGACCCCCTCCTTGGACAAAACGGTGTTGATTGGCGTCAAAGAGGGCGAGGCCCCCGAGAAGCTGTTGGTGAAGAGCGAGGAGGAGTATACGAGCCCTATTTCCAAGATTTACGGGGCGGGTAAGGAGTACATTGTCATTACGGAGAACTCCATCTATGTGGTGGACAAGGCCATTCCGACTAAACGCATTTCCGCGTAAAGTCGGGGGTCGATCCCAGACAAAAATTGAAAAAACATTATTGTGATATACAACACATGAAAATATCCCAATAATGACGTACGAAGACATATTCTGGAGCACGGTGATGTTTACGGTGATTTACCTGATATTATTCATCTGGTTTACCTTGGATTATCTAATGCTACTGATGTGGTACGCACTGTAATGGTATTTTGGATTATACCGATACAGAGATGAACCGCTTTTTCATGCGCAACTGTTTGTTTTTAATGACCGGATCTTCGTTCATGATAGAAATGTGTTGATATTCCCGTTCAAAGATATCGCGAATGTATTTATAAATAAACACCAGAATCTGTTCAGAACAATTGCCGACAATAAGACAGCTACCGGTACGAAAAATCATGAAAGACACTTCGGTGTATTTTTTGTTTTCAATGAGTTCGTACATTTTCATGCTGCGATCTTCGGGCAAAATTTTCCCGTTTTGAGAACCATTGTTGGAGAACCCAATTTCGTTGTTGAAATAAAATTTACACTTGACTCCGGGATAACTACACGGATCATACGCGGCCTCAATCCCGTATTTTTCACTTTTAAGTAGAGCATGTAGGCGCTCGCGATTGATAAAATATCCACAATTAAAATTCGAATTGATGAGAACATTCTCATTTCCCCGGTTTTCCAAATATTCCAGAGGCGTATCTAAAAACGGCTGTATGATGGACAAGATCATGGGCTTGATTGTTTCTAAAATGTGTAGATTGATGACCCCGGGAATCTCCATCTTCCCCGTATTGAAAATTTTAACGTGAATTTCCCGGAAGACTTCGTCATAGTGGATGCGCACAATAATAGCAAAGCAATTGTAAAACGCATTTTTGGGCTTGATGCGCGTGTTGATAATGTCCTTTTTCGAAATACCGATGGTAATTTTGCGCTCATCTTTGAATTTAATACGCCGCGCAGAGGGGTTGTTTATCTGTTTGATAACATGTTCATTATAGAAATATTCTTGTATCATCTTTGCCCGCGTTTCTTCGTATTCTTCGGGAGTTTTAGACACGATTTTCATCTGTTTTTTGATGACCCCCGTTTGCGGCTTCCAATATTCTACAATGGGAATACCCCAAAATATTCTAGCAATATCAATCTCCTGGTTTAGGAATAGTACCTTGGTTTTTGTGGAAATATACAGTTCATCGCATTTAGGAGTCACGCAGTTGGGAACAAAGGGGTTTATCTCCCTATACCGTGTATCTTCCTCTTCGGAAGAATATACACAATCTTCCTCCAAAAGAGGCGCCGCAGAAGTTTTCGAGTACGAAACCATGGGCTCTGTTACAGGTTTTTTGATGCGAAGCGACACCGCATTGTTCTGATATTGTGTAGATACAAAATTAGACCACTCGTCGTCAAGTGACATATTCATGTTATGTGTAAATACTATATTCGATATAAAGAGCCTCTAATTCTTTATATTGATTCAATTTTACATTTTCCTACCCCCCGTCCCGGACCAAGAAGCCGAATTAAAAAATAGGAAGAATTAAATGTATTTGGTAAAAGTATACGGTTTTCTTTTTGGTTGTAAAATGGAAACACGTTATACTACCGATGAAGTGCGGGAGCACAAAACGGCATCCCGCATGTCCGGGGTTTTGCCGAAACCCGCCCTGTCCGGGGAAAATGTTCTCCAGACGGTGTCCCGCGGTAACGCAAAATTCACGATCGACGATCCCCGTATTTTGGGATATAACACCAAATATTTGCCCAGAAAATCCCCCAAAATTATAGAGAGTGTGTGTGACAATCTATGTGTGGTGTCGAATAATCCATCAATCGGTGAATTGGGGTTGATTTCACACATAATACCGCCTACCATTTTTGTAGGTTCTCCCGAGGATTCTTTTATGAGCCATTTAGAAATGAGGATTGACAATTATTGAGTAGGAATTATTGTGTTGGCCATATCACAAAAATAATTGAGCATAACTTCGGATTTGAGGTCGGTGTTATGTAAAATTTCCTCCATGACGTCAAAAAGTTGGACATTGTATTTTTGTTCTCGGAGAACAAAATGAAAATACTTTAAAAGAATGGATTTTTTATCGATATTGTACTGTTCGCTGATATCGCAAAGGTATTTTTTCAAATGTTTAGCGCCAGACAGGACGACGGCGTGAATGTTCTCCAAAAGCCCGCGGTGGACGATTTTTTTATCCCACTCCACGAAATTCATGTTTTGGTTGAGCTGTATGAAATTAATCATGCTGCGAATGTCGGATTGGAACATAGTTTGTATGGTTTCAATGGCATCTTCGTCAATATTCATTCCCTCGTTCTCGGCAATGTTGCGAATAAATCGGTAAATGTCGCGGCGCGGCAGTTGGTTAAAGCGCACACAAATGAATTCGTTTTGGAGAGATTCCTCGATTTTACTAATGTAATTACAAATGAGGCAAAACCGGACATTATGAGAACAGGTCTGTAATAAATATTTCAGAGCGTGTTGCGCGTTTTTCGTCATGTAATCGACTTCGTCTAAAATGACAAATTTCATACCAACGTCAAACATGTTCTTGGACCGAATAAACTGGTAGATTTGGTTGCGAATGATGTCGATACCGCGCTCATCTGACGCATTGAGATGAATTACCAGGTTTTTATTGATTTTGTAATATTTGGATTGATATTCGTTGATGAGATTCATGATGGTGGTCGTTTTCCCGGTACCCGGAGAACCATACAAGAGTAAATTGGGAAAGTAATTCTTGTACAGAATGTTTTTAAAGAGCCGTTGGTTGATGGGGTCGAGCACAATATTGTCGAATTGTACGGGACGGTATTTTTCTACCCAGGGAATGGTCGAAGTATTTTTACTTGATGGTACATCTGTATTACGGCTAATTGTAGTCATTTCGTCGGATAATTAACCTTAATGTGTTGAATTTATTAGAGTTTACGCGGAAAACAATAAATAAAAACGATTTAGAATTTCTATGGGGGTTACTTTTATAAAATTTTAATATGCCTCGCAAAGTCTTACAAAAAAAAGAAGATATAGAGCCAAAAACCGGAGAACCCGCGGTTCTCCCCACAAAAACGCCCAAAAAACGCGCGCCCGCCCGAAATAAAATCACCACGACCACGACCACGACCACGACCACGACCACGACCACGAATCCGGTCGCGACGTTTAGTCCCTTGCCCGAATCTCCCCCGCCAAATATACAGATGAATATTGTGGAAACCTCACCCTTTCCGCCTCCGCGGCCGCATATTCCGCCTCCTTCTGAGCCGGAAATTACCGAACCGATTGTGGTGTTGAACGACGAGAAAACGCGCTCTATTGCGACCTTCAGTCCGATCCCCATTTTTACGTCAACCAATCCGTTTGAAGAGGACCCGACGAAGAAAAAGGGTCGAAAGCCCAAGGGTGGTAAAATCGTGATGAAAAACAAGGAATATGAGAAATCGCTGGCGCAGGTGTCTAATGTGATTCTCCATTTGAAATGTTCAATGACGGATCTACGCGATTATAACATGAAACTGAGTAAGATGGTGACCAAGGAGTTGACGTACGACCCCAATATTCCACCGGAGATTCAGACATACAACAGCGATTTGAACGCGGATAAATTCAGTAATTATGGCGAGACGATTGCGTCATCGGGAGATGCGACGAATACTCCTAATACAGGATTGAATATGGAGGTCATTGCCGGTACCAAGTATGCTTATTTGGATACTGTCGTAAACAACAAGAATCCCACCCAATCATTACAATCGAATCTGTGTCGCGCATGTAACGCTTCTATGGCGGAAGAAACGAACCCCCAGATGTCGGAGGACAATGAGGTGAACATGAAAGATATTAACCATAAGCTGAAGCATCTGAAAATCAATTTGTATAAGAACACCCTACAAGATAAAAAGTCGGCGTGTTTTTGGTGTACTTATGATTACGATAACCAACCGTGTTATATTCCGAAATATGAGATGGACCAAAAGATATATGGTTACGGTTCGTTTTGTCGCCCGGAATGTGCGGTGGCGTATTTAATGAAAGAGAATTTGGACGACAGTACGAAATTTGAGCGGTACCATTTGTTGAATAACCTGTACGGGAAAGTATACGATTTTAAAAAGAACATCAAGCCGGCGCCGAATCCATATTATTTGTTGGAAAAATTTTACGGCAATTTGACCATCCAGGAATACCGCAAATTATTGAAAACGGAACATTTGTTGACGGTGATTGAGAAACCGTTGAGTCGCACCCTCCCCGAATTGTTTGAGGACAATGACAATTTTTTGTTGGGTATTTACGGAGGAACGGCAAAAACGAGTGGAAACCAGGGCAATGTATTTAAAGTGAAACGGCAGTCTGACAAGACCCCGGTTCAGAGTAAGACGTCCATCATGAAAGAGAAATTCGGATTGGCATAAAATGTCTTACCGATTGGCATAAAATGTCTCGCGGTAAAGTCATATAGAGAATTCACATGTAATATTTTTATCGTTAGTTATTATTATCTGTTACTATTTTACAAAATGAATGCGGGTCAGTTACTGGTGGTGCCCGGCTTGTTATCCTGTGTTCTAGGGGATGGTCTTTTTGGTTTTCATTTTCTTACCCGACCATCGCCTTCTGTAAAACCGACTTATATGAAAACCAGTCGACCTAGTGTGTTGTTGTCACAAATGGTTGAGGTGCCAAAAAATTTGAGAACACGCACAGATGGCGAGTTTTCCGACGGGACGGTGTCGGCGGAGTTTACTACCTATGATGATGTTCGAGGTACCCATAATACACCCGCTTATCCAACGCCATATTATTCGTCGGGCCCTATTAATTATGCGAAGCCTACCGATGGACCGACGCGCCCCCCGCCCACCTATGCTCCGACTTCGTGTCCCACGGCGTCGCCCACGCGATCGCCGACGACGGCAACCCCCACTCGCCGTCCCACGTCGCAGCCGACAGGTCAACCGAGCAAGCAGCCCAATCAGCGTCCGAGTAGACAGCCGACGCGTCAGCCCACGGGTCGTCCGAGTCGCGTACCTACCGGGCAACCAACCCGGCAACCTGTTACCAGACCCACTGCGCAGCCGACCCGGCAACCGACCCAACAGCCCACCGGGCAACCGACGCGTCAGCCGACCACACAACCGACGCGGCAACCTACGTGTCAGCCGACGACGCAACCCACTCGGCAACCTGTGAATCGTCCCACGGTACAGCCTACGCGACAACCGAGCCAACAGCCCACCCGACAACCTACGCGTCAGCCGACCACATCGCCCACGCGGCAACCTACGGGTCAGCCGACGCGCCAACCGTTTAGGAGACCTACTTCACAGCCCACGCGTTTACCCACGTCGCAGCCCACGTGGCAGCCCACTCGGCAGCCTACGGGGCAACCCTCTCGGCAACCGTCACAACAGCCTTCGTCACAACCGAGTAAGCAACCTGTGAGCCGTCCCAGCGCGCAGCCTACGCGGCAACCGTCATCACAGCCTACGCGACAACCTACCCAACAACCTACCCAACAGCCTACGCGACAGCCTACCCAACAACCTACCCAACAGCCTACCCAACAACCTACCCAACAGCCTACCCGACAGCCCACCACTCAGCCCACGCGTCAGCCGTCGCGGCAACCGACATCACAGCCTACGCGTCAACCGGTCAATCGGCCCACAGCACAGCCGACACGGTTACCGACCACACAGCCCACGCGCCAGCCGTCGCGGCAACCTACATCACAGCCTACGCGGCAGCCCACCCAACAACCGACGTCCCGGCCGTCGCGACAGCCAACGATACAACCATCGTCGCAACCTACGCGGCAACCCACCTCACAGCCTTCGCGACAGCCTACCCAACAGCCGTCGCGACAGCCGACGAACCAGCCGTCAACCCAGCCCAGTCGCCGACCTACCTGTCAACCTACTGCTCGACCATCACGACAGCCAACCCAACAACCTAGTCAGCAACCTGTGGTTCGTCCCTCTGCTCAACCGTCTGGACAGCCGACCGAGCAGCCGACGCGCCAACCGACGAACCAGCCGTCAACCCAGCCCAGTCGCCAACCTACGCGTCAACCGACGACGCGACCCACGCGTTTGCCCACGTCATGCCCTACTCAGAATCCGGCGGGTCATCCCTCGTCACAGCCGACGGAGCAGCCGACTCAACGGCCGACGAGCCAACCTACCCGACAACCGTCGAATCAACCCACCCGTCAACCAATCGGGAAACCGTCTGGGCAACCGTCTAGGCAGCCGTCGTCGCAGCCGTCAGGTCAACCGTCGAGGCAGCCTACGTCGCAGCCCACACAGCAACCTGTAGTATATCCTTCCGCTCAACCGACGGAACAGCCGACGGAACAGCCGACGTGTAATCCGACGCGCCAACCGTCGAACCAGCCGACTCGGCAACCAAGTCGACAACCAACCGGACAACCGACGAGGCAACCCACCTCACAACCGACGCGGAACCCGTCAAGGCAACCCACTGCAAAGCCATCGCAGCAACCGACGAGCCAGCCGACCCGTCAACCGTCTAAGCAACCCACCGGACAACCGTCTAGGCAGCCGTCGTCACAGCCGTCGGGGCAACCATCACGCGTGCCTACGGCGCAGCCCAGCCGGCAACCGGTTGGACTACCCACCGGACAACCGTCTAGGCAGCCGTCGTCACAGCCGTCGGGACAACCGTCTAGGCAACCTACGTCGCAGCCTAGCCGGCAACCGGTTGGAATACCCTCCGCTCAACCGACGGAACAGCCGACGGAACAGCCGACGTGTAATCCGACGCGCCAACCGTCAAACCAGCCGACCCGTCAACCGTCTATACAACCAACCGGACAACCGTCGAGACAACCCACGTCAAAACCGTCTGGACAACCGTCGAGACAACCCACGTCGAAACCATCTCGGCAACCGACGAGCCAGCCGACCCGTCGTCCAAGCCGGCAACCTACGGGACAACCGTCTAGGCTGCCAACCGGACAACCCACGTCGAAACCGTCGAGACAACCCACGTCAAAACCGTCTGGACAACCGTCGAGACAACCCACGACGAAACCATCTAGACCGCCCACGGCGCAGCCGACCCGTCGTCCAAGCCGGCAACCTACATCGCAGCCGTCTAGGCTGCCGACCCGTCAGCCAACTGGGCAACCGTCGCGCGTACCCACGGCGCAACCTACACGGCAACCGCAGGGAAGTCCAACTGCCCAACCATCGAGACAACCCACGGCGCAGCCGTCCGGACAACCGTCTAGGCAGCCTACATCGCAGCCGTCTAGGCTGCCGACGCGTCAGCCGACGGGGCAACCATCGCGCGTGCCCACGGCGCAACCTACTCGGCAACCGCAGGGAACTCCAACCGCGCAACCATCGAGACAGCCCACGGCGCAGCCGTCCGGACAACCATCTAGGCAGCCTACAACGCAGCCGTCTAGGCTGCCGACGCGTCAGCCGACCGGGCAACCATCGCGCGTACCCACGGCGCAACCCACCCGGCAACCGCAGGGAACTCCAACAGCGCAACCATCGCGCGTACCCACAGCGCAACCTACTCGGCAACCGTCTAGATGGCCCACATCGCAACCATCATGCTTACCCACGGCGCAGCCGTCTAGGCAGCCCACGGTAAAGCCTTCCGCACATTCATTGTAAAAACAGGTATCAAAAAAAAATATAGAAGGATGTTATAGTATACCTTTGACCGGCATAAACATGTGTGATATGTACTCCAATGTCGTTGGCGCGATCTTATTACCATTTGATTGTTGTATTGGTAGACATTACGAAAAGGATGAAAAGAAACAAAATAACACAATGCGTCATTTATCACCAGAAGAATTGTACGATATATTTCATCCTCGTAAGCATAAACCAGAAGGCCATTTTATCAAAATTCAGCATTTTACAGATACACACGGCAAAGTACACGAATACCGTCGCTGTTCAGCGTTGAGACATAATAAATAAACCCAGAAGATTTAGAATCACTCAAAAACCTTGAAAAACAATCATAGAAAAACAACATAAAGAATAGGTGTAGTATTACTATGAGCAAGGATTCCCGAGTGGTCAAAGGGGCTGGACTTAAGACCCAGTGCGTTAGCTTCGTGGGTTCGAACCCCACTCCTTGCATACATTTACAATGTTGACGATTTACAACGGTCAACACTGTACATTTGAATATATTGAACAAAAATAAATATTATGTAAAAAAGTTAAATACACCTGGCTAGTATAATTAACATACAATCATGATTTCCGTCCATTTAATGGGAGGACTGGGAAACCAGTTGTTTCAGATTGCCACGCTTTTGGCTCATGCCATACGTTACCAGATGACACCCGTATTCCCCTATTCAGAGACACTTACGACGGGTATACACCGGTCCACCTACTGGGACACGCTGTTAAAAAAACTGAAAAAATTTACTACCTACCAAAGTCACGAGTTTACCCCGTTGTCTTTGGATCGGTTGCCCAAATATCAAGAACCCCAGTTTCGTTACCATGCTCTTCCGGAGGGAAAGGTTCTCGAAAACCATCAATTGGTCGGGTATTTTCAAAGTCATCTGTATTTTGACAGTGTCAAAACCAAGGTGTTTCATATTATGGGAATCAGCCAAGAACGCGAGCAGATAAAACAAGATTATGCCGAACTCCTTACAATTACCGAAAATAATAAATTCCCCGACATTATCAGCGTCCATTTCCGCATGGGCGATTACAAATCCAAAGAAGATTGTCACCCCCTACTCTCCTACGAATATTACGACCGAGCTTTTCAAACCTTTTCCCCGGAGTTTTTAGAAAAGATGCGGGTGCTATATTTTTGTGAGGAAGAAGACCGCGCAGCCGCAGACCAGATTATGGAAAAACTCCAGGACAAGTATTATCTACAGCAAATTGAACGCATCGATCACACTATTCCCGACTGGAAACAGATGCTGATCATGAGCTGTTGCCGAATTAATATTATTGCCAACAGTTCATTTAGTTGGTGGGCGGCCTATATCAATGATCATCCACTCAAAACGGTTATTTATCCAAGTGTGTGGTTCGGCCCCACGCTCCACTACATGGATGTATCTGATATGTCCCCCCAAAACAGCGACTGGATAAAGATTTAGTATGTGCGAATGATTCATCAAAATTGATTTTTGGGGTAATGTAACCGCGGATATCATAAAACGAAACACCAGAGATGGTGTCATGCGATTCGGATTGCCCAATATGTATTGATACAATGGACAAGCCGTTTCAGTTATACCAATGTGCCCATACTTTTCATCCCATATGTGTATTAAAATCGATGGACGTTTATCTAGCAAATTATGGCACGGAGTGGCAAACGGTCCCTTGCCCGATTTGTAGAAAGCGGGTGTCTTATCATATCATACTTCAAGATGTCATAAGACAGTGCGAGATGTCGGAAATAGATGAAATTGTACATCGTGACAATTTACTTACGAGATGCGGTTACTACGGTTCACTTCTTCATGTCGCCGCCGCAGAAGGTCGTGTTGAAATAGTTAAACTTTTGATCAAAAAAGGGATACCCGTGGACAATCTGAATGAGTTTGGATTGTCCCCCGTCTATTATGCCGCAACTAACGGAAAATTGGCAACATTAAAATATTTGGTAGAGAACCACCGCGTGGATATACACATTGAGAATATCTTTGGTAAGACCATGCTGGATATGGCTTTGGAAAAAAACCACAATGATACTGTACAATATTTACAGGAGATAAATGTCAAGACGGGATCACAACAAGGCTCGTTATCTTTTCTAGAAGACAGCGAATTTCGTGCGCGGGCCTTTTCAATGTTATGTAAAAGCATTTTACCCATATAGTTCGCGGATCATATCGCGGATCATAAAAATTGAATTGAAGAAATGAAATGATGTTTTTAATGTACAATATTAAAGACATTGCGGGTGTTATCAACAAGATGGAATTCCAGAAAATGAAAACCAATGAGCTGTTGAACAATTACCAATTCATTCAACACCTACCATTGGTGGTAAAATTGAAAGGTCAAAATAAAAAGTTGAAGGAAAAGATTCGTGAAATGGAAATTATGGTGTCATTCGCCAAGGACAGCTTGGCAACGGCACAACAAATGGCCCAGATGGCCAGCGACCAGATTAAGTGGATGAATCGGGAAAGGTATGGGACGAGTTCGTGTAATTGTACTAAACGGGTTCAGGTCAAAGTAGAAAAGGTCGTACCAGATGTCATCGTCATTGACCAGGACGAGGACGAGGACCAGGACCAAGAACCAGAACCAGAACCAGAACCAGAACCAGAACCAGAAAAGGAAAATATTGTCTTTGAGATTACGGAAAAGTCAGACGTAAAGAAGGAAGGGGAAGAGGGGGAAGAGGGGGAAGAGGAAGAAGAGGAGGAGGAAGCGGGTGAAGCGGGTGAAGAGGGTGAAGAGGAGGAAGAGGAGGAAGAGGGTGAAGAGGAGGAAGAGGAGGAAGAGGAAGAGGAAGAGGAAGAGGAAGAAGATGAAGAAGAGGAAGAGGGTGAAGAGGAAGAGGATGAAGTGTTTGAGGTAGATATTCAAGGCAAGGTTTATTATACTACCAACGAACAAAATGGTACTATTTATGACGTTGATGAAAACGGAGATGTAAGTTTGGAAGTCGGGGTTTATAAGGACGGAACCCCGACATTTTACAAAAAGTAATCAACATATACGCCGACAAAGGTAACAATATTTGTGATTGTAAAGTATAATCAGACCAAGGATCGCATGTTCCTATTTTTTTTACGTCGGGTACGACGATGGTCGCGCATTCTCCCCCCCTTTTTGGCCGTGACTGTGGGTCTAAACACACTACTAATCGTATCGCGAATCTTCTGAAAACGCGTCGGTTCCCCGCTTTCTTTCGCCGTTGCTTTTACCTTCGTAAAGGGAGCGGGCGCAATCAACCAATCACCCTTTTGTTTGCGACCAACCAATATTTCAAATCTGTCGGCCAGGCTCGTGTCTTGATAAAGACAGTTGATGCTACTGGTATTTTCAGGAGTTAGTCGCCCTTCCACCAAATCCAAATGGATGTTAATTTCATATTTATGTTGGTTTAAAACATTGATATTAATTTCCGAAACTCCCGTGTCTATGAATGGCTTGACAATTTCTCTCCGCGATTTGTCTTTAATAATTGTACATCTGGGATTGAATTTATCAAAACATTTGTATAAACTGTTGGCGACCGTAACAAATTGCGGTTCAACCTTGTCACTCCCCGTGCGGTTGTTCGCATAATCCATAATAAGTTCTTGTAATGTACGGTTGGTAGATTCCCGCGTCGGATTCAAGTAGAGTTTCAATACGTTGATGAAATTCATGTATCCGTCGTATTTTTCCATCGGGAAATTGATGTCCACCTTTTTATATTTGAAATACAGATCGGATAACAGTTTACTTTCCTTGTAAGTTGTGTAGGGTTGTACCAAATTTTTGACGAAACCGCTCGTCTCGCGGTTAAACTGGATTTTGTTGCTGACAAATTTAAAAAGGCTCTCAATCTTGTCTAATGCGTCAAAGATAATTTCGTTGGGCGAAAGATCGTTGTCTACATCGAGGGGGGTGGCGTCTTTGGGCTTTTCGCGCATTTTGATAAACGCCGTTTTCAGTTTATTGGTAAATCGATTGACATCATTTTTAAACTCGGACTGCGCCAAATACATGGGTTTACTTGATGTAAATTTCATTGAATTACAATTGTTCGGGGGCTTACAAATTTGGTCGAATTCAGCATCCGTAAGTAAATATTGTGGTTTTGATGAATTGCCGCCAGATTTATAAGGATAATGATACGAGACCGCCCCTTTTCCGGTGATAATTTCTTTAATTTCTAACGTGTTTAATAGACTGATTTTATTGTCTTTCGAACTCGTCTTGATGTTATCGATTTTATTTGAATACAGACCGCTAGTAATAAAGACCGGTTGGCTGTTAATGTCAATTTTAATCGTAATACCGAGAGACGTACTAAGATTGTGTATTTCAAACAAAATTTCCTTTTTTTTTTCATCAACGGATTTAATTTTACCTCGATACAGATAACCTTCCGAATCTTTAAATTCAATAATACTGCTATTTTCTTTCAATTTATATGCTTCAGCCATATTGGTGATCTTTATCTCGGTGACCGGAATATCCATTTTATTGCTGGCCAGTTCGTTCATCTCGCGCTGAATTTCATCACGCCCACTAGAAGTACTGGTATACTGCTTGTATAATTTGATCAATTGAAAGATATTAGATAAAGCCGTTAAATTGTACTGGTACTCGATGATATCAAACCGTTTAAATCCCGAATTAGCGCCCTCGAGCTGCTGTTGGGCACTTTCAATGACGCCGAGGTCATTGTCCAATTTTTTGTAGTCGCGAATTAAGCGTTCTATTTTCGCTTTATTCACCTTTTCTTCGTTGGCTACCTTCTTGGCTTGTTTTCCACACCAAACATAATACTCATAAAACGCGTCAAACAACTTGCTGTAAACATTGTTATTAAATATGTCATTTAAAAATAGCACGCGCAGTACGGTATATTCGGTACCCGATTCTTTCAAATATGTGTAGGTAGGAGTCATACTGAGGACCGAATTAAAATTAATACCCGACGAATATTGGTCTAAAAGCTCCGTGAATGAAGTGTTGATATTGTTTTCTTTAGGATAAACCGTCTTGATCAACAGTAATAACATGTACATGACATTTTTTTTACTATTCTCCTCTTTTTTAAGTTCGCTCGCCCCTTGTTTAATACCATCTTTCCCCAACATTTTAAACAGATATTTCTTGAGCTTCAGTTCAAATTCTTCGCGAATAAAGAAGAAATCCATGATTTCGTACTGCTGTAATTTAACGAGGTAACTGTAGGGATATTCATATTCGTTGGTGAAATACGGCATTTCCGCATAAGGCTCATTGAATTTTTTCGCGTAGGAGGGTCGGGGTTCTACATTAAACATGGAACTTTTCAGCACAAATTCGGGTTTGTTAGGCACATTGCTTTGTACCATGATCTGTATCGGATAGATTTCGTAAAAAGTAATATCAATGCTTCGATCTTCTTCATCACGGTTATATGCCTCAATGGATTTGATCTGTTGATTGCGAATTTCATCGGCATCTACCTCGGAGGGATTATTATTACTAGACATGTGTATTTATTTGAATATAATATATTTCCGTATACAATATGTTATATTATTTTGAGAACAATACTCATGCCGGCGCATAAGCCATGGACGATTCGGAAATCAGTGGAGCCAGATTGACCGCTTCTGTCGTGGGAATGCTCTGGGATTCGTCCTCAATGGCCGCCGATGGTTCAGTGACCTCGGCCACTACCGGCGCGGATTGTTGCGCTTTGGCCTTTTCTAAAATAGCCGTGGCTTTCTTAATGTCTTCGTCAGTGACCGTGTTGTTTTCCATACCTTCGTTCTTTAACATCTCCACATGATAGTTTGTGAATGATTCGGGCAAACAGCATAATTTACTGTTTTCATTGAAAAAGAATTCGTTGAGACAAGTAAACAATACGGTGATTACCAATGCGATGTAGATGTCACGCGTTCCCATCCAGGTAATAGCAAAAACCAGTATTTGCTTACTAAAGGTATACTTTAAATACCCCTCAATGCTCTTGCTGAGTTTGATATTGACAAATTTAGATCCTATATTCAAAATGATGATCATGATACCGGCGAATATTTTACTGGTATTTAAATTTTGTACAACTCGGTCAATATGTGTAACAATATATTTCCAGGGGTTTTTGGAAAAGGAAATATTGGGCATCTTGGCCGGAACCACACTGGTCAAGGCAAATGGGTTGGACGGATCCTTGGGTATGTCCTTTTTATTCGATTTCATTGTTGGCGGCCCTCTATACTGTATAGGTGTATTTTATTGGTCTATTTTGCCAGGATTTTTGTGTACCAGTCGTTGGAACTTTTCGGTTTCACAATTTCGTCCTCTGTACGCAACTTCTTGTTGATCACAGAAAATTTACACATCGGGTGGCAGGGATTACAGGCGGAATGACCGTCGGTTTGTACCTCGGAAAACACGTGCTCTGCCATTTCGGGACGAACGGCAAATTTCTTGTAGGATAACACGCCGTCCGCATCACAGTGATTTTTTACGAATTCCGCTTCCTCCGCATTCCTCTCGGGGTAAACGGTGGGCGCCACATAATTCGTGTATTTCCCCGATTCGTAAAGGTCAACCGACGTAAATCCTTCGGCTATTTTTTGGTTCTCTATCACAAAGTGGTGTATTTGATAGTAATAAATGACCACCACACAGAAAAAAAGACCGTATACGAGGTTTTGGGTGGTATAATAGGCGATTAACAATACCGCACACAACTTGCCTAAAATCGAATGACTGAAATGTTCCATTTCAGATGGGTAGGTCAAGAAGATGAAGATTAGCAATATGAGAGAAAAATCGCAAAAACATTTAGAGTGTTGAAACTTCATCTACGAAACAAAATCCTATATACATGACGTTGAAAAAAACGTTGATGGTAGATTCATCTACTGTGATCACATAGATGATATGTGTCTTGATATTGGCGGTCGTGGATCCACCGGGTACATAACTCTGAAAGGGGGGTAGCCGTTCGGAGGGAACCCGCAGGGTTCTTGTAATAATTTTCTCTGGGTTTTGTAAGATAGTTTCTCATTTTTTTTATATTTTAATCTATAAATCATGTCTTTAGCATCAACTGCCTCATTATGGGAAAACGATAATCAACCGCCCAATCAAACCCGAAAAAGACAATCCACCATGAGAAAAACGGTCAAAATTCGTCCCTACAGTGAGGGTGCGGGGACGGCGGACGACTATGTATCGACGTCTGAGAATTATCAGAATTTACAAAACACGCGACCGCCCAGTATGGATGATGTAGAAGCCTCCAATGCGATGAAAACAGACCGTGTGAATGAAATGCTGAATAAGATAACGTCGTTGAACGCAGAAAATGACGGGAATAAACTCGCGGATTTTCAACCGATTCGGAACCCGACCAAGGACTACCGGTCACGGAATCTGGACCCCAGTGAGTTATTACCTCAGACGCTGGATCGCGGTTCATCGAGTAATTATTTAGCCACGGAAGAGAGCGCGATGGATTACAGCAATTACCAGAAGACTTACGAAGAATCACCGAAATTGTTCCAAAAACAACCCTATTATGCGAAAATGGGCATCGGAGCATCGGGTTCTCCTACCGACGAAAAGTTGATTGAAAAGATAAATTACATGATCCATATTTTGGAGGAGAACCAGTCGGAAAAAACGGCCAATATCACCGAAGAATTCTTGTTATATCTGTTTTTAGGGGTATTTGTTATTTTTATTGTAGACTCGTTCTCGCGAACGGGTAAATACGTACGATAAAGGTACCATGTCGCATTTGTACATGCGAAATGGTCCAAGGATACAACAACATTATGTTTGTCGCTCGAGAACATACACATATTGATAACTATCGTTGACAAATTGGGCAGTTCCTTGTACAATGAACCCGCATTTTCCGGCAAGATACAAAATATCTTTCACGTCTTCCATATAGAGTGTCAGTTCGTTTTGCCGCATCTTGTGGGTAGTGTTATCCTTGAACGTTTCTGTCATAATCACGCGTTTATCGTCCGCACCCCCGCTCAGGCCCGTGGGCGAAAAATCCGTGGAAACCCGGTAGGAAAATCCGGGGAATTGGACCGCCGCATCCGTGATGCGCTTATCAGAATATTTTTGTGGATTATCAAAACCTTTCGGCACCGCAATGGGGACAATGGGGTTGTATTTCGATCGGTCCACCAGATGTAGGATTAAATAGCCGTTGGGCTTGAGCCAGTTGTAACAATTACGCAAAAATCCGACCTTGTCTGTAAAATGGTAAATAGTAAAATTCATACATAAAATGTGGGTAAACATACCGCGGTCGTAAGCCATGGCGTCCATGGCGTTGCCACATTTAGTATCTATCTGTGGGTATTTGTATTCGGCAACTTCCACCATGGCGTGCGATTCGTCAATGCCGTACGCGCGGTACCCATTTTCGGTCAATTGATTCACTAAATTGCCCGTACCGCTTCCGACGTCCAAGAAGACACTGGTTTCACGGGTAGGATGGGTCATATCCACAATTTGTTTGTATTCAAACTCGACCCGGGGTTTGGATTGATACAAATCGTCGTAAATCATGGCGTAGTAGGAATCGTAAATGTCGTTGTTGCGTTTTAGTACAAAGGGGGCACTTTGATCGAATCCTTCTGCGCTTTTATGGCCTTTTTTATACAGCGTCATTATCACTAAAATGACCGCCAAAACCATCATCACTATCAACCATTTGTTTTTCAATATACTATTCATGTATTATTTATTACTATTCGATACTATACTATAATAGTAATAAATATTTTAGCAGCCGGCGTCGTCGTCGTATCACAGACCGCGTATTTGGATCCGGGTACAGTTGTTGAACAAATCACCGCCAACCACGGTTGCTTCCAAATTCGTGTTGGAACTTTGGTAGTCAAAGTTATCAAAGAGGTGGGGATGCGGTTGTACAACGGGTTGTCCGGGCGTAACCGCAACGGTGTAGAGATCGCCATTCAATGCGGGTATGTATTGATTGCCGATGACGTCGACGGGCACCAGCGGCCGGGTTTGGTTTCGTAAATCGGTTTCCACGTCCACGCGGTTCAGGTAGCCGCTTACCGGACCCCGCGCATTTCCGGGATTAAACATGACTTCGGGATAATAGTCTAAATAGGGATCTATTTTCACCGTGGCGTTTTCGCGGTGGTCAATAATCGGGAACAAGGTGTATTTTGTCATGACGGGACGAGGGCTGAAATTTGGGCGAAAATCTACATCGGGAAATCTACGGTCCGTAATGCGGTTGTTTAATTCTTCGACCCGGCTATCTTGTCCTATAATCACCCCCACGGGCGCTCCATAAGGTGATAATAATGGATTGTTCTCTGGATTTGACGACATTATTTGTATAGAATATATTTTGATATAATTATATAGTATATTATATTTCATTTACATGGAATTGATCTACAAGCTGGTGGAGAAATTTTTAATGGAAGAGAAAACCAATACAATATTGTTGTTTATTCTCTGTCTTATCGTGAATATTGTCCAAACCAACGGTATTTCTATGATAACTGCGAATATAATCACCCATATAAAATCGGGGAGCACCGAAGTGTATAAATACATTTACCTCTTCATCGGCGTATCTATACTGTTTTTGGGATTTTTTTATTTGTATAAAAAGGTCCAGATTGATTTGATCACCAAACTAAGACAGTGGACACGGTACGAATTGTTTCGCATTGTACTGTTAAATAACAACGAAAATTACAGTCAAAAGAGTTTTATGGAGCTAGATTCGCCAATCGCGCGTTTGTCGACCACCAGTTTTATGATGTTCAATGACGTGATTACCTTTTTAATACCCACGATTATCTTCCTTTTGGTGATTGTTATTTATATATTTACCACGGACGTTTATTTAGGATTTTTCTTTATTATTGTAAACGCATTTATTCTGTTGTATCCGTATAGATATTTGGGCGAAATCGCAGAAAAGAACGGAATTTATGAAAAATCGGCGACCTACAACGAATTTTATATTTTGGAGTTGTTGAACAACATGGACAAGATCATTTTCCGCGGACAAGCAGAAAAGGAAATCAACATTTTCAAAGAATTGAGCGAAACCGTGTCAAAAAAGGCCTACGATTTTTACAAAACGACGATTGATCATTCGACGATTATTACAGTCTTCATTTACATGGTCATGTTTGTCTTATTGTATTACAGTGCGCAGTTGCGTATCGCAAATAAAATGTCTATGACCACATTTATTACCTTATTTTCGATCATTATATTGTACCGCGAAAAGATGGGTGCGCTCATTCAGAACATTTCCGATTTCGTGGAATTTTATGGGCGTATTAATTCGGTCATTGATCATTTCGACGAAATGAACCTGGATTTGAACATAAAAGAGAAGGGAAAGCCGTCCAACGAAGATATCGAATTCAACGTTATCCGATTCGAAGACGTCAGTTTTAAATATAAAACGTCCCCTAGTATGGTACTCGACCATTTCAACTTGACCTTACAGACCAACAACAACATCATCGGAATTTGCGGGTTGTCTGGACGCGGTAAATCCACCTTTGCGAAATTACTGTTGAAATTGTACAATAATTATACTGGAAACATATTCATCGATGATTGTAATTTACGCGACATTGATGTGGCCTGTCTGCGCAAAAACATTACTTATGTGAATCAGAATTCCAAACTGTTTGATCGGGTACCCATGGAGAACTTTTTATACGGATGCAGCGACGAGGGTAAATGTAAGGAAAATTTGGAGTTGATTTTCGAGAAATACCCCAAAATCCGGGATCTATACAAGAATGTGGACATTAATAAAAAAAAGGCGGGGTCTTTGGGCGAAAACCTCTCGGGCGGGCAGCGTCAAATAACGAATGTAGTGAGTGGTCTCATCAACCCCTCCAAGATATTGGTGTTGGATGAGCCGACCAATGCGCTGGACCCCACCCTGAAAGGCGAATTGTTACAGGTGATTAGCGATTTCCGTAAATTCAAAAAATGTATCATTATTATTTCCCATGACCGTGAAACATACTCGCTGTTCGATCAAAAAATCAATTTGTAAGATATTCGACCCGAAAATAACATAAAATTATCCGGATTTACATGTTCAAGGTTGTAGATGTCCAATAGTACATTTGGTTCTGCCGGAAGATTGGGAAATCAAATAATTCGTAATACAGTATGTTCGCTATTGGCAAAAAAATATGGTCTATATTTTGAATATGATTATGAAGCACCTATCGAAAGATTGGGAATTGAACTATACAAGGATGGAACGAAAAATTACGGTAAAACGATTCAACTGGGAGATGACGATTTCTTGCGTTATTTATTGTTTGAAGATATGGGCGAAACCAACATTTATACCTTACAAACCTATTTTCAAAACCAGGCAATTGCCGATTTTTTACGTGCGTATTTTTCGTCAGAACCGATTAAACAGAAAATCATGGATAAAAATAAGTTTTATTATAGATACGATAATAATAATGACGTATATGTACATGTGAGACTTGGCGACGCCGTTTCCTATTGCCCAAGTTATGATTATTACGACAAGGTCTTGGAGAAATTGGATTTCAAACACGGTTACATTTCGAGCGAATCGCTAGAACACGAGATTTGTCAAAAACTCATGATAAAATACGGTCTAATGCCGTTAAAATACGATGAAGTTGATACCATCATGTTTGCGTCTACATGTAAATATATTGTTTTAACCAACGGGATATTTGGATGGTTAATTGGCGTTTTTGGGTGGTTTTCTACAATATATTATCCAAATCTGGATTTACGTCCTAAGCACCACGGAGATATATACGGTTTCACTGATTGGATTATGAAAAATTATTCGGGCTGAATAAACGGTTTTTTACATGTAATACATAAATGCCAACCCAAAATACGCTCCATCATTGTAAATTCATCCGCGGACATTTTTTGAAAAAAGGGGGTTTTGACATATTGATATTTTTTATATTCATCAATTTGCCAAGGAAAAATATGGGTTTGCCAAATATGAATATCTTCGAAATCGTGTAATAATGTGTGAATTTCTTCATTGGTATATACATTTGCTATGGGTACACCGCTTTGTGCTTCGTACTGATCCATGCCGGAACATATCTGGTAATACTTGTATGAATTTCGAGCATACATCATTAATTTGAATTCACCGCCGGGTTTTAAACAGTTGTATATGTTACGAATCGCCTTCACCGCATCGGGTGTGTGGTGTAGTACCCCGAAACTATATACCAAATCGTACTGTGTATTTAAAATGGGCGTCTTCGGAGTTTCAATGTCATCCACCACAAAATTACCGGCAAGTTGGAAAATGTCGAATCTTTTTTGTGCTAATTCGATGGAATAATCAGACAAATCCATTCCACTGTATATCGCACCATTTTCTGCGAAACTTTGCGCCGCAGTGCCAATACCACATCCTACTTCTAATACATTTTTACCGTTATATTTGGAAAAATCCGCAAACGGTAGTATATGTGGTTCTACAAAATACTTGCGTTTGGAGACTTCCTCAAAATATGACCGGGTTCCTACTTCCTTGTCCGAGTGGCGTATATTACAGGGGCGATTGTTCCAAAAATCATATACGCGTGATATATCGGAGGATTTATGCTCTTCATTGGAGCTAGAAGTTTCGCCCACCAAAGTTATCGATTCCGTCGTTGTAGGATCGCGTATAGCCTCGTAAGTAAATAAATTACCATATTCTTTCTTTACTTCCGAAATAATCAAACCCGTATCACGAATAATAACGCGTTTGCCCGATTTCGCAATTATGGACGCAATTTTAAGCTTGGCGGATTCTTCAATTAGAGGAATCGTCGTATTTTCCTTGTAGCAAACCCCTTCAAACACATATGTATCTAAATTCTGTTTTAACAATTGGTTTGCTTGGAACCGAACATGCTCTTCATTATATTCTGTGGTTCCGTATAGTATGGTAGAATGTATAAAATATTGATCCATGATCTGTTTAAGTGCCCGGGTATCTCTGGGAAAACATGGCCCCCCGAATGAATATCCGGGACGAAAGTATTTATTACCGATACGCGAATCTGAACCGATTGAATCCAGTACGGCGTATTTATCCGCACCAATACTATCACATAAATCGGAAATCATATTCGCAAAAGAGATTTTGGTTGTAATGAAACCATTTAACGAAATTTTCACCAATTCTGCTTCTAAAGGCGTCAAAACACAGTACTTTGGGGTATTTATACACATTTTCTCGTATATCTCACGTAATGCGCGGGAAAGGTCGGGATTTGTGGTACCTATGAGAATAATATCCGGTTTACGAAACCCCCGAATAATATCTCCCTGCGCCACAAACTCTGGATTATAACTTAGATGGCAATTGGTACATTCCGACAAAAGTGTTTTCCCGATTTGGTCAATATATGTCGGCATGACAGTACACCCAATGATAATGTCCTTATTTCGAGGCTTCAGACTGTTTATCCGAACGAGTACGTTTGACAGTATACTGTGATCGTAGAATCTTTCACCCCCTGAATTTGGCGTCTGAACAATAATAAAAATAATATCAGAAAAATTCACCCCCGCCTGGAAATCAGTGGATGCTATGAAGCGATTGGCAGAATGTAACAATTCAGTATATTCGGGTTCCTGTGAATATAAGGTTTTATTGTTTATTTTATCTACGTAATCCGGTAAAATATCGATTCCCATAACTTCATAACCAATGTTTTCCAATAATAGGGCAAACCCCAGGCCCAATTTTCCAATACCAATCACCGTAATCTTTTTAGACATTGTGTATTGCTTCTCAAAAATATCTCTAATTCCTTTCCATAATTCTTTCTATATCTTTTCAAAATAGTCACCGACAACCATTTTTTTGTTACATGAAACGCTCCGCAAAGATATGTCATTTTTACCGTTTATTGCTAGGAGATTTTCGGGTACGTTAGTCGCGGAAAAATACTGTAATATATGTTCGTCGTATTTTGAATAAGGAATGATCCGAAAATCCAGACTGAAACGCGTGTTTCCTGTGCTGTTTACGCGATTATAGTGCTTCAAATCATTTAGTTTTCCCATAAATAATTCGTTTTTTTCGAGAGTCAAATTCAAATATTCCAATGGCGATACCTTCGAATTTACACTGGGTTCAATATACAACGAGTTTGTACCGTACATTTTTGTAATAGGAACTATGAAATTGATCTCGTAAGACGAATGATTAAATTCAGAGTCCTTGTGTATACCAATAATATCTAGATTTGGATCACTTTTACGACGACCAATCGCAGTAGACCCCGGAAAAGAAATACGTAAATTGGGTGTAGTTTGATATACCAAAATATCTTCGGAAAATAGTGGTTTTATGGTCGAAACAATGAACTCGCGGTATATTTTCATAAAATTTGGATCGGAATCTACATAACGATAAAAATCTTTTATAAACACTGAATCGCGGTCATTTTTACCTATTTCAGGTATTTGTAGTATGGATTGTTTTTGTGTAACAAACGACGGTTCGTCCAATATTTTGTGGAATTGCGACAAATCATCGTAAAAATCGTATTTGGTGGAATATATGTTATGTATTAAATCGCAAAATCTATTTGATATATTGATTTTCTTCATATATAGTTTTTACAATTACTACAGACCGGATTTTTATGTCATTTTATCCAGTTGTCAAAAATAAATAAATTACCGTGCCACTTTTCAGTGTTTTCGTATTCCAGATTGGGACAAAAAATCGTGGAATTGAACCCCAACACACCGATTATCCACGAAAATGTTCCGGCTGATAATAAAATATATTTACACGTACTACCGTACATAATTGTTTCAATCGGATTATCAACAATTTCCTTCATATTGTATTTATTTATTAGTTGTTGGCAAATAGGATGGCTCATTTCATCACTCGAAATATATGCCATGTCGTATTCCGGTATTTTATTCTGTATCATGTTGTCATAGTATGTAAACCCGGGATTAAATTTCGCGGCGTCTCCTAGCCTAACGTGAATAAATAAATCGCGGTTGTTATCATACCTTTCTTTGAATTTATTATTTTGAATAATACCGGGTTTAATGTCATCGCGTAATAAATAATTGCGAACATACTGCGCATTAAAAGGCGTTTGGAAATAATGCTGGTTGACAATAATATTTTGTTTCAAATCGTAATTATTTGTAATATAATTCTCAAAATCAGCATCGCCGAAAATTTTATAAGAATCATATTGTAACTGTCCTTCAGTATAGAGAGGAATACCTAAATATAGACATTCGTTGTGATAATTATATGTAAATTTCAAATTATATTTTTTTGCTATTTCACTTGAACATATGTTCCGTATCAATTGATTACAAAATCCACCCGGGCTACCATTGGTAGTGTTTGACAAATGTTTTTGATGATTTTGGTATAATTTGAAATTATACATTATAATTTACAATTATACATGGTAAAAACAATATAAACGATTGTATATGGTATATATTGTATCTGTATCGCAATCTTATTCATGGTCGTAATTTGTAACCAGCCATATCCTGCGGAAGCCACCGACAAATATGCCGAATATTTTGCGTGGTTTCCGTATACACTCTCGGATTTTCAAAAGTATGCGATACAGGCAATTGTGGAAGGCCAGCATTCTTTAGTAACGGCGCATACGGGGAGTGGTAAAAGTCTGCCCGCCGAATTTGCCCTCCAATATTTTCATAAACGTGGCAAAAAAACCATTTATACGTCGCCCATCAAGGCGCTTTCCAATCAGAAATACTACGAATTCACCCAAAAATACCCGGAGATTTCCTTCGGACTCATTACGGGGGACATTAAATTGAACCCCACCGCAGACGTCTTGATCATGACCGCAGAAATTTTGTTGAACGCCTTGTTTCAAAACGCGGGTAAGGAGTCTACGCCGGGCCTCCACTTTCAGATAGATTTGGAACACGAATTGGGGTGTGTAGTCATGGACGAAATTCACTACATCAACGATCGTGACCGCGGTTCGGTCTGGGAAAAAACGATTCTCACGCTGCCCAAACACATTCAAATGATCATGTTGTCCGCTACGATTGATTCGCCGGAAAAGTTTGCGGAATGGTGTGAGCGCGGCGACCCTTCGACCCAAGTCTGGCTCTCGTCCACGAGTCACCGCATTGTCCCCCTCACACACTACGGTTTCCTGGTCACCAACGAGGGATTTTTCAAGAAGACCAAGGACAAGGCGCTTCATCAACAGGTGCGTGACGGGACACAGCAACTGCTGACGTTGAAATCGCCCGAGGGAAAGTACCAGGAAGATGCTTATCTCAAACTCATGCGAACCAAGAAATTGATTGAGGATTACGATGTGGCCCCGCGCCGTGCGCATGTCCTCAACAATTTGTGTACATTTCTGAAAGACCGCGAGATGTTTCCGGCCATTGCGTTTGTCTTTTCCCGAAAAAACGTCGAACTTTTTGCCAGAGAAATCACGGCGAATTTGTTGGAAGACGATTCGAAAATTCCCTACATTGTGGCCCGCGAATGCGACCAAATCATCCGGAAATTGCCTAATTATCAGGAATACGCCAACCTTCCCGAATACCACCAATTGGTGAAATTGTTGGAAAAAGGGGTCGGGATTCATCATTCGGGCATGGTGCCCATTCTGCGCGAGATTGTCGAGCTCATGATCACGAAAAAATACATCAAACTGTTGTTTGCGACGGAGAGCTTTGCCATTGGTCTGAATTGTCCGATTCGAACCGCCATTTTCACGTCGCTCACTAAATTCGACGGGAACGACGACCGGTTTCTCCTTCCCCATGAATATAACCAAGCGGCTTCGCGGTGTGGACGACGGGGGATTGATACCGTCGGCCATGTGATCCATTGTAACAATCTGTTTTCTATGCCTTCGCAGTACGAATACAAGAACATACTATGTGGTACACCCCAGGTGTTGTCGTCTAAAATGCGTATTTCGATGCCGTTTGTACTCAATTTAATTAAAACGTGTGGTAATGAAAAGGCGGCTCTGGCATTTATTGACAAAAGTATGATACGACTGGAGATGGACAAAAATCATACGGCGTTGGTAAACTACACAAAGGATTTGGAAGTACATTTGAAGAAGATTCGCAATTCTACTCTGTTTCTGCGGACACCGCTCGATATATGCCAAGAATATATTTCTCTCGGTCGGCTCTTGACCACCATTACTCAAAAGAAGCGTAAAGAGGCCGAACGGCGTATACAACAAATTATTGCGGAACACCGGTTTGTGAAGGAAGATGCGACGGTAGTAGAAAATATGATGAAATTGGAAAAGGAATTGGAAAAGTGCCACGAAGACATTGAATACGGCAAAACCTGTTTGTTGACAAAAATAGAGAACATTTGTTTTTTGCTGTGTAAGCACGGGTTTTTATGGCCGAAAGAGATCTGTGATGATGACCCCATCAATTATCAACTCACCCGCAAAGGTAACATGGCGTGTTCTATGGCAGAAATAAATCCCATTGCGATGGCGGAATTCTTGGAAACGTCGCTTTACATGCGGGATTTATCGGCCGTTCAAATTGTCCGGTTTTTGTCGTGTTTTACAGACGTCAAGGTCTCCCAAGATGTGAAATTGTCGGTACCCACTACCCCGAGTGCTATATTGCGTCAATTGATTGAGGGCTACCGGGAAATCCTCGATCGTTATTATGAGTACAATCAGAGTGAGAATATTACGATATCCAACAGCGGTTCAGAGAACGATTTGGAGATGGTATACGATTTGGTGGATATGATGGAAGAATGGTGTATATGTGACGACGAGGGACAATGTAAATGGTTTATTCAAACGAAATTGGCGGAAAAGTCAATTTCGATCGGAGATTTTACCAAGGCCGTCTTGAAAATAAGTACGATGGTAAAAGAATTGATGAATGTGTGTGATCAACGCGAAGAAATGTTGGAATTGTTGTCGAAATTGGGAACGATTGACGCCATGATTTTGAAATATATTACCACGGCCCAAAGTTTGTATGTGTAAAAAAACAAATAAAACGGACTTAAAAAAATAGATATTATATATCTTATAATATCTATAATGTTTCGTGCTCCCTTTCAAATCGTTTCTCGTCAATTAGTGAGTTCGCCCAATAAGATTTCTGCTTTGAAGGTATTTCAAAACAGTTGTTATCACAAGATTGATTTCAAGATCAATGAGAATAGCAGCACGCGTGAGGCTGTGACGCGGTTTGCGGCGTTTAACATTGGTTGTTTGGCGGTCACCGACGACAATGAGAATGTGGTGGGGGTATGTTCCGAGCGCGATTATATTAACAAGGTCGCGGCTCTCGGAAAGAAGTCGACGGAGACCAAGGTGAAGGATATTTGTACGTACAGCCCACATGTGATTGTGGCGAGGGAGACGGATTCCCTTCAGTTGTGTATGAATAAGATGCTGTTGAAGGATATTCGCCATTTGATCATTATGGACGACAAGAATGAGGAGTGCATGGGGTTAATTTCCATCAAGGATTTAATCAAGGAGATTATGAAGAACAATGAAGAAAGCATTACGCGCTTGAGTGATTTTAACTTGGGTAAGGGTGCGTTCTTTGGAAGCGAATAATTATAAAATAATGGCGCTTGACGTCCTTGAAGAATTCAATTTAGACAATCGGGATTCGTTTGTTCGGTGGGTCCACTTTACCCACAACACGATGAATGTGAAAATAGGGAAAGTCGAACTTCCTTTCGTTCCGGAAAAATATCGGGAAGAATATCAATCTAAACCGATGATATTTGGAGAACTTCGTGTTGTTCTCATTTTGGAATTGATATTATTTCTGTGAATAATATAAGAAAAATATAATGTCGGTTATTAAAATTGGTGGTGGTGGTGATGATGGTAGTGATATCAGTATAATTCAGCAGATAGAACAGGTATTAAAACAAAAATATTCACTAATTAATATTAGTGATGTTGAAAATGGTAAGCCGGGATATAGTATATTTGAAAATTATGACGATATGTTATTGGCACAATTACAAGGAATTTCAGGTAAAAAGACTCTAATATTTATTAAAGATGAGGATGTTGAACCGGTTACTCATGGCGACGCTGATCGCGAATTAAAAGACGTAATATCACTGGATAAATATGCAAAATTACCGCCAGAAGAAAAACGCTTATACGAATCAGAACCCAACGGAACATATCAAGATAGATCATACAGTAGTTTCACAGGACATCGATTGTTAACAACAATACCACCTGACATATTACGTAAAAAAATAAGTCCAAACGAGTATTCTGTGTTAAGCGATAATAAAAAAAAATTATATGAAAAAGTAAATGTTCCGTCTGGCATGCCTGGTATGGGTAACACTTCAGACCTGTACCAATTAATTTCATCGAATGGGGGGGGTCATCGGAGTGGGGGGGGTGCGGGTGGAAAACGCAGAAGAACTGCCAAGAAATCCAGGTCCCGTCGCCACCGCAAAACTAGAAAATAACACACCTTTGAACACGAAACGCACCTTGTGTCACATATAATTTTCAAGGGTGTACAGATAATTATTCGTATAACTTATATGAATAATTTGCGTTCAAAATGTAATCAGCGTATAATAAAATGTTCACCGCGTTTTGTAAGTATTTTTGTTGTCGAATAAAAATACTACCAGAAATAGTACCCGAAAAAGTGAAAAAAAAGGTAACATTCGACAGTAAAAATGTATTCCATTCTGCGCCCAATTTATCGAGCTTGTTTGTGGGTTCTCAAAAACGTGTACATCATTCGTACTCTTATGAATCATTTTTGAATGAAACGGTCGAAAAAGACTTGGACCAAGTGTCTACCGACTTGGCACCCGGGATTCAAAAGTCGGAACCCGAATCACTATCTTTAGATGTCTTTTCCGAAGAACTCGCCGGGTCCATTACGTAAAGCGCGGGAACACCTCCCCCGTAAATGTCCAACACCTCTTTCACGACTTCCTCACGTTCAATGTCCCCCGTTTCAAATTCAATGCTGGAAATCGAATTCGACCGGCACCCCCGAAACTTTTCCAAAAAATCGTGTAATCCGTTGATTTCGCCGATGCGGTCGTGTTGATCCAAATCGCCGGTAATGACCATGCGCGAGTTCTCCCCCAAACGGGTAAGCAACATCTTCATCTGATTTTGCGTACTGTTCTGCATCTCGTCTGCCACAATCCACGTATTTTTGAAGGTGCGCCCGCGCATGTACCCTAAAGGCGCAATCTCAATGACCTTTTCTTCTAACATCTGCGTCACTTCATTCGGACTCATGAATTTGTATAAAATGTCGTAAATGGGACGGATCCAAGGAGCCATTTTATCTTCCAACGTCCCGGGTAAAAACCCCAAGTCTTCGTCCGTACTGACCGCCGGGCGGGTAAATATTAATTTTTCGTATTTTCCTAATAAAAAATTCTTGACACCATACTCCGTACCAAAAAGAGTTTTCCCTGTGCCGGCCGGACCCGTCGCAATAACAATCTTGTGGTTGGTATTATTGAGTATGTGGACGTACCTCGCTTGCGACTTGTTTTTAGGCTTGGTGAACTTGGTATCGACCAGGGATTTTTCTTTTGCGGACAAGTAATTGAAATTTTCAAACACCGTTTTCATACATTCTTTGGACGATTCTTTTCCGAGATTGTAATGTGCGAGTTCTTCCTCGATGTGTCGGGTTGTCAATTTACGATTACTGTTACCGCGGCGCTTAGCTTGGCTCATTTCTGAATTAATGGTGGGGGCTTTTTATACATTACTCTAACAAATTACTCCAACAAGTTCCCTAAATATATTCATAAATCGTGTATATATTCATTACTTTTTTTGTCGTTGTTTCCATAATCGAGCATACCCCCCAAAAAATTGATGTTTTGAAATATTTTTGTAATGATACTACATGAATATTTACAGACAATTGTTACCATAATATCATGCCGTCTCCTTATAATGATACTGAAGAAATGGAACACGAAGTCGTCTTAATTGAAGGCGACATTGTAAGCAGTGAAAGCGCAAGTGACAGTGATAGCGACACTAGCTACGATTCGCAATTTAATTGGCGCCACGGATTAATAGCCGACCCTAACCCAGAAATAGAACGTATAGAGGCCGATATGGAGCGTATCTACAATCTGGAAGTCGCATTTTTAGATAGCGAAAAGGAGAACCACAAATATTATTTGGGAATTTGTATGTCAATGGGGAGAACCCGCTTCTTGCTGAATGTTGCCATACAGCCATCCACGTTTTTGAAATTTGACATTCAAAGTGTCCTGAATTATTTGGCCAACTACAGTGTTTTTACTACTTATCGCGATATAATGGACATAAATACTATTCGACTTGAAATCATGAAGTTGGACATTGAACCAAGAAGCTACTGGCAAACGGTGTTATTAAAAACCTGTTGGATACGTATCGTTCAACGGGTGTGGAAACGCGTGTTCAGAGAACGTCAAGAAGTTATGATTAAACGGAGAACATTACAAAATATTCGGTATTTCGAACGACACGGCAAGCATTTACCCGGACTACGTGTATTACCCACCCTATACGGCATGTTACGATAAGCGCGAATTACTTGGTAAACGTCATCAAATACAGGAATTGGTTAATGTCTCCCAATATCTCGTCGCGTACGTTAAGTAAATCGCTGTCTTCTTTCTCGTCAAACACTTCGCTCATGTTGATCAAAAACGTGCGGTAGGCGTACACCCGGGCCTTGAAATCTTTCACATTTGTGTAGTTTAAGAGTTTTATTTTTTCGTTTATTTTGGACAACCGCGTTTCGTCTTTACCCAACATAATCTCCACGAATGTGTCTATATGTTCGTTCAACCGATCGTATAATTTGTCCGTGGCTTTGTGTTCGGCATATGAATACGTTTTCCAGTGATAGAGTTTGACCGTGTTCAGCATGCCTAAAAAAGTATAGATTACCAGGGAGAACTTGGTGTCTTTCGCGAGGCTGTGTCGTTTTCGGGTCCCCGGTTTGGATTCCTTTCGGCGGGTCTTGGCCATCTTATACATTTACCCGACATTTTTCGTGAAAGCCGCCGAAAATTGAATAAAATCGCGGCATTGATCACACTATCTGTAAATGAAATGATTTTGACCCGATATCTGTATTCCAAAACCAACGTGGAATATTCGCTGAAAATAGCGGTGTTTCAAGAGAACCTTCCGGAAGCACTCTTTTGGGCCTATGAACTCTATTTTTCGGGCTTTGATCGGGAGGTTCTCCAATTACTGTGTGATATTTTCGACAATTACTTTGTCCCGTCGCCGCGAAAAAACAAAATGGCCGAATTTCTACAAAGAAAAATGGAAGAGTGGAGAACAACCGCCAAGGATTTTACCGTCGCCACGGCGGTGAAGAACATTATACATTGCCAAATAAACACCGAAAAACTGGCTCAAGAATTCCCCCAATTCGTGTGGGAAACATATACACGTAAGCATGTCCAAGCCGTCGTGTATGTCTCCTACAAAGATGCGGACATTCAGTCCTACAAGAATCGCCCGGTCATTTCGACCAAATCGTGGAAAATTCCCCGGAAACGGTGTTTGTATATGTGTTTGCGAGAACCCGGTTCTCCAAATCTTACGATACAAGATTACGACGCGTGGGTATTTTATGCTTCCGCGTCTCCCTTTTGGAAAACGCGGATTCAGAGATACGGCGGAAAGGTAGATGACGATAAAAAAACGGTAACATTTACCGACGAAGATTCGGAAGAAATCTTTTATAATTTGTATAATTTGGAACCCGATGAACAACCACTTTCTGTCATCCACAATTGGATTGGTAGGTCCACCTAGGTCTTTACGCTGAAGCCCCCAGTTCATATGCCTTGTTTTGGGTGCCCATGAGGCGTTCATAATATTGGATGTATTCGTTCCCCATGAAAGCTTTGGATCGGTGAAATTCTGTATAATTGACCAATTGAGAACCAACAAACACTTTCATGTCTTCATACAAGGACTTGCGAGATTTATACACCCATTTTTTGATGGGTTGGTTGGGATCTTTTACCCAAAATGTCACGAGTATTTTACGATCACGTACCGGATCATCGCCGTCAGTCGTATGTTCGGCGATAATGTATCCCCATCCGTTGGTGGCGCATTCATTGGTGATTAGGGTAGACATAATGTTATTTAGGTGACATGTAAGTGCGAAACAAAATAATAATCAATTTTTGTGTTTACGGGGGTCGGCCCGACGAACCGTTTGGTTGAGGTACCCGCTGGTATAATAAGTTTCATTTTCCTGTAACAGTCTCGTCAGAGTGGTTCGTATAATATTTTCGTGTTGATCCGTGTAGTATACATGGTGTATTTTGTACCCTTTTTGTTCTGGCATAAAGTACATATTGTTGATACACATGGAACACGGTTTACTTGTCCCCAACTTACCCGTTTTGGACAAACGAGTTATGAACATACTACACTTTTGCTTGTTTTTTTTCCTCTCCAAGGGTTTAAGCTTCATAATGGCGTCGTGTTCCGCGTGAACGCTGGACATGATGTCATGGGGTCCTGCGTACCGATTCATACCGTAAGAATGGATCCGTACTTGTTTGCCGTTGCCTTGGCACAGATTTTCGATTTTTCCTTCGAAAATACAGGAAACATGGTTGTAATGACCACTATGGGTGGTTTTTCCGGTTGATTGGCAAAACCGTTTATTATAGATGGTTGAGAGAAAATCGGATTGGTAACTGGACATCGGAGAACGGTAATTTCCATTCGGGGTTTATCCAAAATATCAATTTTTTCGCCAATACGGAACGCGGAAAAATTGAAGACATGGGCGATTCGTTTATTTTATTTGTTTTAGATCTACAAAAGGTGTATTATACGCGAAGATGAATAATAATGATTGTGAATATGACAGCGAATATTCGGAGTGTGTATGCGACGAAATATTGGCACAACTCGATGAACTCCATCGGCATTCGGGTAAAAGCGTGAGTGAAATTACACCTAGACCGGTGCGTTTTCACAATATACCAAGCAACCCCTCTAGCCCAAAACCGTCGAAAACTGGCTCGGAAAGCGGGGGGAGTCTCAAGGGAATGAAAGGTAGCTGGGACAATGTACAAAAACCCAAATTAATGAAAAGTAGCAGTGGTGTCCCACTGCCCAAGGAACATGCTGTTCACGGGCGCATCAAACATACTGTGAACAAGATAAGAGAACGATTGTACGCGACGGTCGTGTTTGAGGACGAGGATCGCTGGAGAAAGAGTAGCTGGAGTTTTTCCGGGAGAACCAATGGGCGTACAGTTACAGGAAATGGTATACCGCTGCCGTTGTAAGACCATACAATACGCCTCCCCACAAGGTATCTATAATAGCCAAATCCAGCGGCCATTTCTTGAACATGGTGTAATTGGTACTCTCATAAATACCGTTGACCGCCATGCCCAATAATGCGGCTTCCCAAATGGGACGGCGTTGGCGCAAAATAAACCAATACAAAATGACTAGGATGAAAAAATATGCCACAAAAATACCCGCGTATTTGGGAACCATGACCACGCGTTGAACATTGATCACCGTATATTCGTACATTTTTTTGTTGAGATTGATAAACCCTAAATCTAACGCAATCAGGATACACCCGGCTACCGCGATTTTTTTTATCCACATCTCCATATTCGATAAAATTATTATAGTATTATGTGAGATTATTCAACAGGTTCTCTCTTTTTCTTTTCCCTTTCTGTTTCTCTTTCATCTTCCTCTCCTTTCCTCCTTTCGTTTTCCTCTTCCTCTTCCTCCTCTTCCTCCTCTTCCGCGGCCCGAATCTTCAACTTTTTGAGGGTTTTCCGTTCAGTGTTCCATTGTTGGAGAAAAAACATCCCCCATTCGGGCAAGTTGGAGGTAACATTCATGACTGAATTGTAGGTGGCGGCGTATATTTGAGAGAGCCCGTCTGCGGATTTACCATATTTAATACTGTAAAACCAATACGGTGGAATGTAAAGTAAAAACCCCTCGGCAATGTCAAATTCCAGGCATTTGAGGTTCTCCGCATCGGTAGCGTATTTTTCTTGGGGGTTCCATACATCGACCGGGCTTCGGAATTCGTAATTAACGTAATCCTTCTCTACATGTAAGAATTTTCGGCTTTTCCACGGGGTCATTTTAACGGATATTTTACCGGAAGCGACCAGGAAAAAACGGCGGTAATCGCTGTGATATCGCATGGGAGTATACGCATTTTCAGACCCAAACAACAGGTCGTGTTTTGTAAGCGCGTTGAACTGCGGCTGGACAAAATTGTCCAGGTCGCGCAGTTTTCCGTCCAATACATCCTTCACAAATTCGTCATTGTTCTCTGAAAAAAAACGGCCCTTGCTGTCTGTTTCCATGAGACCTACCGCGCTAGATAGCGGCAAAGGGACGGAATCGCCCCCATGTTCGACGTCCAGGGTACGAATGTCGGTGACGTCCTTTACATGAACATTTGTAGAGTTTTTCTGGGATAATGCGAGAACGTTCTCCCAATCGAGTTTGTTTTCGACTAAAACGGGCGGCGCCACGGCGCGAAGATCAAAGAGAACGGGTTGCCGAACATCACAGACTTCTTGTATTTGGGCATTCGAAATATAATCCGCCTCGTAGATTTCTAAATCCTCGCTTTTTTTGTATTGGGCCGTCACATGAACGTACAAAAAAAGAATGGCAATGAAAATAAGAAATGAAGTGAACGTGGTCATTTTTTGTTTACACTCTAGATATTATATTTTATCATCCATATAATATTTATCAACGTAGCGCAGAACACACATATTATTCATCCGAAATTTTGGGGGCCAAATACATGGTAATATGGGCGTCCACATCTCCTAAAATATTGAACCGCAATTTCATGGGAAAATCGGTCTTCAGGGAAATATCCACGTTGGGAGACAACTTGTGGAATTGAACCATGTTATACAAATTGTTCAGGCTGTAAGACACCCGCATTTGACCACCCTCGTCAATCACAAACGAGTTTAAATCTTCAATGTCAATCTTTACCGACATTTTTCCCGAGTCCACACTGTTGGCATACAATATGATTTCTTCCTCCGAACACTGAATGTCCATACTATCGCCAAACAGTTTCAATTGATTGACCAATTCGGCAAAGTGCGCCGACGGGAGCGTAAACTCCGCCTCGTATTCCATCGCGGGAATACCCATGATTTCAGTGTCTAAATCTACCAGAGGCACATCAAATGCCTTGTTAAACATGGATTTTTCAGACTCGAACCGGATTTGTAACTGGTCCGTGTTGTCGCCGTGATAATCAAAGAGCACCACCTGTTCCTTTTCGCGCGTACTCAGAATTTTGAACAACAACACGGTATTCAGCCCAATCACCACATCCTCTTCCAGATCGTAACGGTCAAACCACGTGGAAGGAATACTTAATTCAATGACGGAGACATGCGCGCTGTCCATGGTTTGAAGGGAAAGTCCGTCGGTTTTGAAATGGACATTGATGTTCTCCGAGAACAATTTCATGTGCTGAAAGATGGTGGTAAATACATGACACTTGTTGATATTCTGGATTTCCAGGTTGAGTCTAGTCATGGTTTCTGTAAGCAATTATGGTGCCCAATTCTTAAATCTTTTACAATCGATTCAATTTTTTATGTCGTTTGAAAGAGCTCCGCAATTCGGTGGTCAGATTCCTCCTTGGTATAGAGAACAAATTTGTCGCGTACATGTGGATCAATCAAATGAATAAAAATGGCGGTGAACCGTTCAATCATCCCGGGCGAATGATAAACGTACATTTTGGACAACATGCGTCCGTACCGCGTCTCACTTTTAAGACAGTCTTTACAAAATATTTCGATGGCCGTCTTGTAGCGTTCTGCGGCCGTCATTGTGAAGGAACATAGGTTGATGTGACATTCAAAATTGCCGTAAGCTTGTATACAAACGTTAAAACACGCAATGACATATTCAATGATATGTTTGTAGTTATCGGGAGTGGCATACAATTTAAATACCGGATAATCAATGTATACTCGGTTAGTGTTGGGTAACAATCTGACCGTTTTTTGTATCAATTCTTCCACACTGAATTGCTGGCAAATTTGGTTGGCCACGTCCTGTTTTTGCGTTTTTTTGAAGAAAATGTTCTTGGTATTCTCCGCGTAATAGGTGTTTTTAAATTTATCAATCTCATCCAATATGTTGTCCGTGGAAGACATGTAACAAAATATATACGAAAGGGTTTATATTTTATTACAAAAAGTAAAATAGTGCCAACTTACGAACCGATTACGTTTGCGGGGTCTCATTTTCGGCCTCTTGCATACTTTCCAAGATGTATTTAACGTTCTCGTTTTCTCCTAAAGAAATTGCCGGCATCTCACCTCCCTCGTTTTTGGTGATCTCGCTGAGAAGCACCTTGTTCACATCCATCGTATAGGCCTGTAACTTCATGACAGTGTCCTTCAGAGTGTTGATTTCCTCCGCCAACATCTGAAACCGGTTGTTGATCTCGTCCACAAAAGTGTTGAATTCCTTGCTGTCCATAACAATACCCGTTTGACCGGTTTGATCTTCGCCATTTTCGTCGAGGTTCGGAATAGACGTGTCATTCTCTACCGTATTGTCATTCATGAATTTTTCCAACGTAATCAAACGTTGATCAATGACCGCAATAACCTGGGGAAGCGTCAGGCCGGCGGGTTGCGCCGGCGGCTGATTGGGTGCGTTTGTGGGCATGGGAGGCGTGTTTGGTTTGATTCCGGCACGACGGTTTTTGGCAGCAGCAATTGAGGTGGCCATGTTATTTTACTGACAATATAATACTAAAGTGGATATCTCTAAATCTTTTTTAACGCGCGGTTTAAGCTTTCATGTCCATTTTAATGGAAGGGTGAGATTGATATGGCGTCATCCAGACAATGTCGTCAATGCCGTAATCCTCAATTTCATCCCGCTTATTAATGCTAATCTGTGGGAACTCCTTGGGTTCCAACACCATTTGCTTTTTGAGGGCGTCGACATGTTCTTCATATATATGGCAATTTCCCAAGAAATGGACAAATTCTTCGGCTTCTAATCCGCAGTGTTTGGCCAAAATATGCGTTAAAAGAGCATAAGACGCTATGTTAAACGGTATGCCCAAACCCACATCACCACTGCGTTGAAATAACGCACACGACAAGTATTTGTTGTCTCTAACATGAAACTGTGCCATGATGTGGCACGGCGGCAATGCCATCTGGTTTATCTGGCAAGGATTCCAGGCAGTCATGATAATTCGCCGCGAGGACCGCGTTTGGGGGTCCGACAATTCGTCAATCACATATTTCAATTGGTCGATTCCCGACCCCTTGTAGCATGTACTAGAATTCGTATACTCTGCGTTGAAATGGCGCCACTGATGCCCATAAATCGGACCCAAGTCGCCTTCGTCCAAATGGTAGAGACCACGGCTGTCCAAAAACTCGCGCGTACCGTTGCGGTTCCAAATATTCACCCCGCGTTCCTGTAGTTCGGTTGACGACGTGGAACCGCGAATGAACCAAAAGAGTTCCTCGAAACAGGCTTTCACGACCATTTTTTTGGTGGTTATTAAGGGGATCCTACCGTCTTTCAAAGAGAACCGCATATTGTATCCGAATTTCGTATACGTATTTCCGTTCCGCGATGTTTCGTAAGACCCTGTATCAATAATTTCGCGAATCAAGTTTAGATATTGAGTTTCCTCGTGAACCGTCGGTGGCTTTGCCTCGCTCAGGACAACGTTCTCTGTCGTGGTGGGAGATTCCGACAGGTCGTCCGCGTCGCGGCTTTTCATTAAAGACACCGATGGATTCGCCGTATCCGTGTTAGACAAAGCGGGGGGCGTTGGTGGAAACTCCAGAGTTTTGAAATTAAAGTTTCGGCTTAATCTCTGTTTTATTTCTTCTTCGGGCAAGGGTGCCGGGGGACAACATTCGTTTTTTTCCGCGGTTCTCAGGGATATCTTGGAATTTGTGGTCGGCTTGGGTATTACATCCGGCTGGTCGACGACGACGTGTTTCGACAAGGAGTGGTTGGACGGGTCCAACACCGTACGTGGTTTAGAAGCACATGGGGACGATAAAAAATGGTAAATAGACGTCATTACAAACGAATGTTACAAATATCTATACCTAAACCTCTATATATTTTTCTGTGGACAAACTATATAGAAAGGATTGTAAATGGATAGCCAATTTACTGAAGGCGGTGATATTTCCTCTAAAAAAACATTTATTGGGCATGTGTTCTCATCTAGCGAAGAAGACAAGGCTGAAATATTCAATGTATTACAATACGGTATTTACGCATTGATACCGATAGTGGTTCTCAACAAGTTGATCCAGCGTTTCATTCCCGAGGCCGATCCGGAAAAATCGAGTTTAGAGTTGTTGCTCGAAATTTTCATCCAGGTCGTTGTTATTTTCGGGGGTATCATTCTCATCCACCGCGTGATTACGTTTTTCCCTACGTATAGCGGGTTCAAATATGAGAACCTGGCACTCACGAATGTTATTTTAGCATTTTTAGTGATTGTCTTGAGCATTCAGTCCAAGTTGGGGGTGAAAGCCAACATTTTGGTTGATCGCATCAGCGAACTGTGGAATGGCCGCGATGTAGACGATCGCAAACAGTCTGTGAAAAACGGTGTGCGCATAAGCAAACCGATGTCGTCGGGGCATAGCCCCAGTCAGGCCGATTATTTAGACGGAAATATACAAAACAACATGTTTCCCCCCGCGCCCACGGCGACCCACCGCCCGCAAATGACGGACAACTATGATCACATGATGAAGGGCGGCCGTTCGATGCAAGAATATGCCGAGCCAATGGGTCCCGTCGCCGCAAACGCATTGATCGGCAGTTCGTTTGGGGCATACTAACTTGTTCACAAAATAACATAAAGGATATTTTGATTGTATTGTTACAATGAAAATAATCAATTTGGGAGGCTTGGGGGGGTGTTTAGTTACCCAGGCTGTACAACAGTTTATTTCCAACCAAGAACGCTACCCTTACGACTGGATCATGGCAAATCAGTCGTTTGTTATCCGAACATTACTAAATAACAAGACCTTTTTTGATTTAGACGACGAATCCGAGTTTCATCCCGACAACTTTGAATTCAGCATCAAAGAGCGCGACGGATTGATTGTCCACGATTTTCACAGTTATGAACATTACATGAATGACCGAAATGTGGTGAAGGATATGTATACACGCCGTTTCGATCGGCTGAATCTTGCGTTGGCGAGTAATGAACCCATCTTATTCATACGAATGGCCAATCATACACCAACGAGCGAGAGTTGGAAAGGCCGTTTCGAAGGTCAGCCCGACAATCTAAATACGTGGTTTGATTTCATCGCTTATCTGGAAAGGAGATTCAATAAGCCCATCTATCTGTTGATTGTTACTACAGACCAGGGCGAATACGATGAATACCGGGACAAATTACCAAACACTGAACGGTTTCATTTACGATTGTACGATAATCGTCATGTGAATGGGAACGATGAAAATATTCGGGCCGTTGCCAACATATTGTATGAGGTGTACGAAAGGGTACGAAATCGTTCAGGCGTCTGAACTTCGCGGAGTTATCTCGATAGCGCGGAGCATTTCCAATTTTTTGACCGACTTTTCCAGGTTATTGTTGGAACCCAACCCCGAGAACAAGTAATCTGTACCCGGGCCGTTTTCGTTCTTTTTGATTTGTTTGTAGATGCCGTCAATGTTTTCCAACACCATTTCCAGAATTTCCTTGTTTTCTTTACTAATCAGTTCTACGTTGGTAGGAATCGGTTCCGTCAACAGTTCCACCGCATAATAGAGAATGTATTTTCGTTTTTTACTACACGCGGTGGTATAGCGAATACAAAAGAGTTCGAGCAACGATTTCATAATCATCTCGATAAAGGGCCCGCATTTCTTACTGTAATGAATCAGGGTGTTCCACATGATCCAAATAATGTCGCGTTGGAATTTGTTTTCGACCGGAAACGCCCGACGTTTACACTTGGTGGGTTCTTTGCGGTTTTTACAAATAGTGTCAAATTCGATCATCCATTCAATCCAGAAACAGGCATCAATCATGTTACGCCCGCCCTCTACAGATATTTGGTAGGCAAATTCGTTGATGACGATGAACAACTCCTTGGGATCTTCGGGGTCCAGCATTCCTTCGGCGTAGTGGACGTTGGGTGCTTTCAGACGGCTGGTCATTTTGGTAATATCGAATTCTTCCACGCGGTCAATCTTCAGTGTTTCGAAACTGTGTTTTTGCGGCGATTTTGCGGAAATCACCACCATTTCCGCAAAGAGACGACGTATCGTGGCATTGTTACGTAAGTCGACCTCACACACAAAGAGACCTTGTTGGACGATGTTGCGGAATATTTTGTAACGCTTTTCCAAATAAATGACCATTTTCGGATTGGCCGCATGAATATGTTTTCCTAAATAAAAAAGGATACATTCCCATACCTCGATAAAGTGACCGGCGCAAATCAGTTCGGCCGCCCAGTGACAGGCCGGCTCAATCTTGCCTTTGATCATACTTTCTATCAGCTGATTCTTGACCTCGGTCTTTTTGTATCCCGAAAAGCTGACGGATTTAAAGTCGGCCGCGGTTCGTACATCGTTGATGATACTGTTATCGGGCACCGATACATCGGTCATAATGATACTACACGATAAATACTATATTTATTATTTAGTATAATAAATATATACGCGTAATACGGATGAACGATGATTTATTTTTTCCATTCAATACCTGTGAAACACCGAATAAGGAGGGCGTCGCACAACCCTATTCGGTGATGTTGAATGTTGTAAGTTGCTTAATTGTATTGTTCTTTTTACTTCAAACGCGTCATCTCTATACATTCCTGTTTTTGTTGTCTATTTTGTGTTTTCAACTGTTTCATGCCTTTTCACATACAATTCATATTGAAGGACCGTTTCAAACCAATGTGATTCACGTGTTATCCTATTTTACCAACATCACCTTGGGAGCGACACTTTATTTTTACACCCGTTATTTTCCGGATCCTTATTTCATATTTTATCTCTTTTTATTGGTGTGTATCGACATATACTGTTTTATGCGTTCGTGGATACTGCCCTCATTTTATTCTCAAGAGGTTATGTTGATTTCGTTATTGATATATTATTTTAGGATACTTTCCGCCTCGTTGAAGAGAAGCATTTACTGGATTATATTTTTTGTCATTCTGGTGAGTTTTGTCATCTTGAACGAAAAATATAACTGTAAGAAAATGTTGGCATTTTATCCCGAGTTCCCTTACCATATTTTTATCGAAATTCCTGGTATAATTTTGTCTTATATCATTTCGAGTAGCGTCTACAAATTATAAATGGAACCATAATAAAAATAACACCCTTGTTACTATAACATGTTCATACTTGTTCTGTTTGCGTTACCGTGGTTGTTGTCGGGGGTAAAGTATTCGCCCAAAGTACTTCCTCATGTGCGTTTGAATCGCTGTTTAATGATGCCGGACATACCGCCTCGTACACGTCATCTATTTGAAGCCATATTGTACCGGCGTTATGAAGGTTGGGCCATCAAAATCGGATCAAACTTCAAGAAACAGCACATGTATAAATGTAAACACATCCCTTACCACGAAATGTCAATCTATTCGCGCATTGGACTTTTAAACGCCATTCGCCGCTACCAACCTACCAAAGATACCGCCCTGTTTCATCTCTATGCGGTTCACCACATCCGCGGACAATTGTACAAGGGTATGACGGATCTATCGCCCATTACCAACGTATCTAAAAAAATGTTGCGTAATGCGGGGACCATCTATCAGCGCGCTCACCATCATAGTGGTTTGTTGAACAATCAACATAGTGGTTTGTTGAACAATCAACCACACACTTCCGCCGCTCACGCCAACGATTCTGCGAAACTATGGGAGCATATTGAAGAAACTGCCGAACCGTTTACCCGTCGCTGTATTACCTACAAATTTGATTACGATTTCAACACAATACGTAGCAACCGGGAAGTCGCGTATGTTATGTCGTGTAGCGAAGAAACGGTACGAAAAAATATTTTGAATTATTTTGTTAATCAACACCTAGGCATCATTTTGGTCAAATCTACCCGTCCTGACCCAGCGGCTATATCTACTCCGTAATAATACGCGGTACTACATTGATCGTCTGAAGTTCCTGGAATAACAACTTGTTCGCATAAGGCATCTCGACCAAGGAAAAGTCGGTCTTATTACCACACGTCTTACACAAGTGAATGGAGAAGTCGTTGTTGGTATAAGCCCGGTTACGATCGCCGTCGTTGAAACACGCAATCATGCCACACTTTTTACAGACATTGACACTGTACTTGTCCGAAACATCCAGTAACCGCTCGCGGGTGAATTTCGTCATACCGTGCGAACACAAGACGTCGCGCTCCATCTCCCCAATACGGAATCCACCGTCCCGAGCCCTACCTTCGGCCGGCTGATGCGTAAGATTGACCATGGGGCCAATCGCCCGACTATGTTGTTTATCATTGACCATGTGTTTGAGTCGCTGATAAAATACGGGACCGAAGAAGATGCTCATCTCCATTTGCTCCCCCGTCATGCCGTTGTACATGACCTCGTTACCGTAGCTTTCGTAACCCAACTTGAGCAATTCTTCGGTAATCGTTTTGACCGAGAGATTGCCGAAACTGGTACCGTCACCAAACATCCCCAGTTCAATGAGGACTTTACCCAAGAGCGTCTCCTTCAGCTGACCAATCGTCATACGCGAAGGAATCGCATGGGGATTCAAAATGATGTCGGGGCGCATACCGTCCTTGGTAAACGGCATGTCGTTTTCTTCGATAATGTTACCCACCGTGCCTTTCTGAGCCGATCTGCTGTTACCACTCCACACCGGTTTACCATTTTGACGAACCATAAAAACGCCCGTACTTACAGTTAAACAGTGTACGGTTCCCTTGTAATCTACCCATGATTCACTTTGACCGTTTTGTGTGTTGCGATGACCATGATTCATTTCCGGTTCCAATTTAGTCTTGATGATTGTGACACATAGGTGATCGACCCGAGTTGTAATGTCTCTTCCATTATACTTAGTGGACGTTCCGGCCATTTTACTGTTTATCTTTCGCTTATTCGCACACCAACCCGCATGTAAACATAGACGACTCAAAACATCCGCCATTTGATCCGACGACGTATAATATAAGGATGCGTTGGACTTTGAATGGTAACCGTCTCCTAACATCATAGAAGATATGAGCAACTGGCTTTGTTCTTTGTTCAATTGCCATACCCACTCTGGAAAATATTTATGAATTGCGCCCACGCTCAATGGTTCCATAATATTACACAACTGAACGTTGTTAATAGACCATCTGTTTTCACTTTCAGCACAAACATTGTCGAAATTTTGGGTTAATGTAAAACCCATACGCTCAATCACCGGTTCCAGAGCAGCCTTTACTCTAGGCTTATGTGCGGCAAACGTCACCGCATTTTTATTTGCCCAACCTTCTGCTAACCAAATACCAAAGAACACCAGCCAATCATTCATATCCACCGCGATTTTTGGACGAATCACACGATTACCGTCCGTGAATTCTGGGATGGTAAAGGTTTCGCCGATCCAATTTGTTGGTACGTAATTCTGGGCAGATTTCTTGTATTTCAATCGTTTTCCAAAACAGTCTTTGGCTTCCATGAATTCGTAGTGGGACTTGTAATCATATTTTTTATTTTCCAAAACTGCCCGCCTTTTCACCCACATCCGATGATTATGGGTTACCGTTAAATCCACCAAACTACTCGTCATTTGGTACATTTTACCGTGAATATCACTGTCATAATCATAAACATGGACATCACTAGGCGGTTCATAACAGATTGTGTCGGTTTCCGGTTCTAATATACACACCTTGTGTTGTTTTGTTACACCTTCAATCGGTATCCAGCCGTCGGAACACAGTACCTCGCAATTGGGCGTAAAACACGCAAATTTGTCCCCAATCACCGGTTTACGGTAGGTGCGGACGCGCACCTTGGCAAAATTGTAGCCATCGCCGTTGCGACCCGTGTAGTTTTTATCCACATATGTTTCTTCCGTCGTACGAAAACTCTTGCTTTGATCCTCGTACTTGATGGTCTTGGTCGGATCGTTGCGGTTTTCCTTGATCGGGATGATCTTCGCAATGATAATGTCGCGGTTCTCCACCAATTCGTTTTCTTCGATGAACCCCTGGGAATTCAGCTTGTTGTAATTGCCAAACTTGATACATTTGGTCTTGGTGGGATCGGGCTTACACCGAATAATCTCGTCGCGGATAATATTCTTGTCCTCGTCCTTTTCCGTGTGATAAATAGTGGCGGAAAACATACCCCGGTCAATGGACCCCTTGTTAATAAGAACGGAATCCTCTTGGTTGTAGCCAGTGAATGAAGCAATGGCCACATGAATCTGACACCCCGAAGGTATGCGGTTGAGCTGGATAAAATTCATGAGACGGGTATCCACCAGTGGACGTGACGGATAGTTCAAAATATAGCCCGACTTGTCCATCCGGTTGTCGTAGTTGGTAGCGTAGACCCCAATGGCCTGTTTTACCATGGCACAATTCGAAGAGAGGAATCCCGCCTCCCCCGCCAGGAAACTGTGGTTCTCGGAACTTACAGTAATGTCTGCGACCATGCCGTCGGGTAACCGTTTAAACCCCCCCAGCGATTCAAACATGTAGGAATTGTCGGTCTCGCTGTAGGTACCAATCTTAATAGAATTACACGAGGGTTCTTTCCAGATCTTGCTTTGGGATGCGGCGTTCAAATCGTCCATCTCCGCGGCGATTTCTGCGTTATGCGCTTCCATCATCTCGCCCACCGTCTTCCAGCCACGATTTGTCATGAATTTGTGGTCTTGCGTGGCCTTGATGGTTTTACCACTCTTTGTCCAAATCTCATAAATACTGTAGTCGTTGGGACGGACAAACTGGTTCACGACCGTCGTATCAGTAATTTTAAATGTCGTGGGATGAAAGGTCAGTACCCGGTCGTTAATCCGTACGTCGATCAGCGGCTTTTTCGTACCATCTGCCATCCAAACCAATTCCCAAGGATCCAAACATTGGTAGGTATTTCTAGGAGCCTGATTGTGATCGGGATACGGCGCACATGACGCAAGTACCCCAAAAATAGTACTCGGGTGAATTTCACAGTGCGTGTAGTTGATTTTCATATTGACGTCTTGGAGATAGCCCTTTTTCGATTTCATGGCAATCATCGCGTAATTTTGTTCTTCCGGATCAATATATTCAATGACCGAATCGTCCAGTTTACACGCAATCAAGAGATCGTTCCACGTCAACTCACCCTTATCCAGACGGTCAATAATGTCCCGGGTGATAAGAGCCTTGCCATCGCGGACTTTTAACAGAGGCCGCGTTAGGCGCCCCCCGTCGCTACAGATGCGAATTTCGGCCATTTTGTAGTCAAATACGACCGAGGTGTAGATGTTGATAACCCCCCGGTATTTTTTGGATTTCATTTCGTGATACAGTTCCATCGGACTCTTGGTGATACCTACCCACGCACCGTTGACAAACACCTTCACCTGATTGTACAGGTCCTTGGCGGGAGTATCGTCCACCTTCATAATGTAGGGTTCCACATACTCGTAAAGCGAAGCACTGTTGGTGGGAATTGTGATATGTGCCATGTAACTGATGTTTTTGACGACCCCGATGGACTGGCCTTCTGGTGTCTCCACGTTACAGCAAAAACCGAAACTGGTGTTGTGAAGCTTACGCGGCGCAATGAGCTCCCCGCTTTTTTCCAAAGGAGTATTGATACGGCGCAAGTGACTCAAACTGGACATGTAGGTGAGACGATTCAACACTTGGGCAACCCCGACCTTGGAACTATTTGCCTGTTTGATACTAAAGTCCCCCGTGGAAAGCGCACGTGTAATACCATTTTCAATGGTGGTCGACTTGATGATCTTGTAAATGTTGGTCATGTTGATAATGTTCTCGTAATCCTCGGTGGAACGCCACGATCCATTGTTGATCTCCCGCACCACCTGTTTCTGCATTTCCTTCACCAGCTTGTTAAAATAGTTACGAAACAGATTGTTGAGGAGAGTCCCCGTCAAATCGACGCGCTTGTTTAAATACGAATCGCGATCGTCCGGGGCTCTCCAGCCAAACGAAGTCTGGACCAATTTGTTCGCCATATATCCCAACAGGTACAGTTTTTGTTCCAACGTTTTACAGTGAGGAAACAGATCGTTATTGAGAACCTCCATCGTAAATTCTCGCTTCTTTCTACTGCCCGTCTCCTTGTCCATGTTCATGGGCGTGTATGCGGCCGAAACCGTAATGTGCCGCAACGCGTCCTCTTGTGTCATATATTTGCCAGCGTCAATGATGGACGCCTGGAGAAATTTGAGAATTTGGGCATGCTTGTCGGAATCAATGTCAAGCACAATGTATTCACAAGCACGTTTGTCACTAATCACGCCCAACGCACGAAAGAGAACAAAGAGTTCAATCGGCTGCTTGATGCGCGGAATCGTCACAAACATTGGGTATCCGAAGCCGTTGTTTTTACTGGCAATCATCATCTCAATTTGTTTCGGAGAGATACATTTGAAATCGGGCACCGACTTGATTTCCGCAAACCAGTTCCATTTCGTCGTGTTTTTGCCGTCGAAACAGTACACACGATTCTCCGCCGCACGTTCTTGACCCAACACCGTCTTTTCCGAACCCTTGATAATAAAATATCCCCCGCAGTCCATCGAGCATTCCCCCGTAAACGTGTGCGGGATATGGCTGTTTTGCGTGAGAACACAGATGGCGGATTTCAACATGATGGGCATTTTTCCAATGTTAATCTTGGGAAGCGTCGTCTGAATGATTTTGGGAGTATCCATCTTTTCCGTGTTTCTAACTACATATTGGATGTTGAGATCAATATACATGTTGGATGCGTACGTAAAATTGCGCAACTTGGCTTCTTGGGGCAACATCATTTTCGTGGCCCCGTTGTTTTCATGAATCTGCGGGGTGAAAAGTTTCAAATTTTCGAAATTCACAAACATTTCCAGCAAATATTTGTTGTGCTCCGGAATAAAGTCGTTCTCCGAACGTATCGACACCGGATTAAACATCTGAATCGTGCGCAGAATTTGGAAATTGGTGAAATGGTTGTAGGATTCGATTTGGTGGCGCACCAATCTCTCGAGATGCTGTCCGCGAAAATAAGACTGGATCATGGTGAAAGGCTCTTCCTCGTAATCTCCCAAATCCGCCAAAACCCCCTCCGGTTTCGTTTCGGATTTAATGTCCATCTCGTGTTCCATTTTTGTAATATTATCTACCATCTCACGCGTGGCATCCAAGAATTCCTGGTCAACGCGCGGCTTGGTTTCGGTTTTATTTTTCCGGGGACCCCGGACAACACGAGGTCTTTTGTCGGGAGTATCCGGCAACCTCATCGTGTCCGCGTCTTGAACAATGTTTGTATCAGTTTTTGTGTAATTTCCGCGAACATTGCTTTCGAGTTGGACACTCATGATGTTAATATAGGTATATGCGCTTGTCTTTATGTTGTTTTGGTCACTTCAATTTTCGCATTTCAATTTTGTAAACAAATCAATGTAAATGTCACCAAAAAGGTATTAAACGCACCACTACATGTAATTATAACCATGCTCAAATGCGAAGATAATTATGTAAAATTTTTGGATTCGTTTCCGCAAAAGCCGACGGTGGATTATTTTGACCTGGTACATGTACTAAATGCCGCACACGTACATTATTACGAGCAACAGTATTCGCAATTATATCCGTCCGCGCCATTGTATCATTCGTTGTATCAACACAATTATTATCGCCATCCGGTACCCAAAGTAGACCTTTTGGTACCCGCACGTAAAATCGATATCAACTGCTCCATCGATTCACTCGGCGATATTATCAATATCTTAGACAAGCATCCATATCAACCAGAATACGAATATAATATTGATTTAAAAAATCTCCATAAAATTCGCGCAGAATTGGTCCAATTAAACGAGATGATCGGGCTGTCTTCGCTGAAAACGTCGGTATTGAACCAACTAATCTATTTTTTACAAGAACCTATATTGTGCGAAAAAAACCGCGGGTACAAACACACCATCCTGTCTGGCCCCCCGGGAACGGGGAAAACCGAAATTGCCAAAATTATTGGTAAAATGTATACGAAATTGGGCGTTCTCTCTCCTACGAAGGGCAAAGACGGCCTCGGAAAAGGCGAAACATTCAAGTTCCGAAAGGTCACGCGGTCAGATTTAGTGGCAGGATATTTGGGACAAACGGCGATCAAAACAAAAGATGTTATTCGCGATTGTTTGGGCGGCTGCTTGTTCATCGACGAAGCCTATTCCCTCGGAAACGGACTCAATGGCGATTGTTTTTCCAAGGAGTGTATCGATACCTTGTGTGAAGCCATGAGCGACTACAAGGACGATCTCATGGTCATTATCGCCGGATATGAACATGAACTTAAAGAGCAATTTTTTGCGGCCAATCCCGGCTTGGAATCCCGTTTCATGTGGAAATTCACAATTGATAAGTATACCACCGAAGAAATACGCCAAATTCTCGAAAAAAAGGTCCGGGAAGAAGGGTGGACCATGGACATTGATATAAAAACGCAGTTGGCGTGGTTTGAGAAACACAAGGACGATTTCCGACACTACGGGCGTGATATAGAGCAATTGTTGCTACACGTCAAAATTGTTCACTCGCGACGTATTTATGGCAAATCACGCGACCTGTGTAAGAAAATTACCATGGATGATTTGGAGAATGGACGAAAAACCTATCTGGAGAACCAAGTAAATAATAAATCGAAAATGTCTGACAGCCTCTATGGTTTGTATTTATAATTTCGGTCTATATATTATTATGAAATATTGGGGTCTTATTCTGGGATTCGTCCTGGTCATATGTTTATTGTTGATTTATTCGTCGTTTTTTAAATTAAGACGTTATGTGCCTTTTACACGCGACGGCGACTATTATGTTCAAGAAATACCGAATTTTCTCTCTCCAGAAGAGTGTATAAAAATCCGGGAAATCTCTGCCGCAAGGTTAACTAAAAGTCGGGTATATACGTCCAACACCGACATTGAAGATAAGAGTGTTCGGATCAGTGAACAATGCTGGCTGAAAGATTTAGATGATCCGTTGATTCGGACTATCTCGGATCGGGTCGCCAAGTTAACTAACACTGATATTAAAAGTCAAGAGGAATTACAGGTAGTCAAATACCAAGAAGGGGGATTCTATAAACCACACTATGACGCATGTAACAAGGCCACCGACGATTGTGCCCGACTCAACGGGGGTTTAGGTCCCCGGTATATTACCGTTATTATGTATTTGAACGACGGTTTTGAAGGAGGAGAAACACATTTTCCCTCTATTCAAACGTCCGTCAAACCCGAAATGGGCAAAGCCGCCGTTTTTTATAATGTAGACGATGATGGCGAAATATTACCCAAATCGCTGCACGGGGGTATGGGTGTAAAAGGTGGCGAGAAATGGATCGCCAACAAATGGATACGCTTGACCGCGCTGGCCCAGAAATCATAACGTTGCGCAGGATAATTTCGAAAAAAATAGCCGAATAATATATTTATTTCAAATAAATTATTCCCATGTCGAATCCTCCCGAAAAAAGGACGATTAAAATTAATCCCGATCTCTTTAAATTCTCTACCACCAATACCACTCGAAAAAAACGCAGCGATACTGCTCCGCGAATTAAAGTGAAGAGTTCTCTGGCCAACAAGGAAGCGAGCACCAAAACCTTGAAACGGAAATTATTAAAGCACATTCGCAGCTTCCAAGAAGACATGACACGCGATTCTCGGGTAAAGGACAAGGCACCGCCCCCGAAGAAAGATGATATTCCGTCTGACACCGTACCGGAATTCAAAGATTCTATGGATTACCTATTAAAACTCACCAAAGAATTGGAGAAACGCGAGAATGTTCCCGCGAAAAATTATACGTTGAAACAACGGGGAGATATCAATCTACATGATGTGTTGAATACCCCAAATAATGTGTTTATTCCCACCAACGAATCCGTTTCTCTGGAAATGCCCCGAGAATTGGGCGCACCGATACCGATTGTTCCCAAACATCCGACGAAAATATCACACCCTGTTCCCGAATATGGGTGCCTGAAAAACGGAGTAAAACCCACCTATCGCACCTGGAAAAATCACACACAACGCTTGTATCCGCCAACCGGTACGCGGCCGAGCCCTATTACTAACCTCGACCCGACACAACATCGTATTGAGCAAATACGTCAACGATCGAAAATTACACGGGTGAATCAGTTGGCATCGTCCCCCGAACCCATGCGTCTTCAAAAACCCGAATCACAGAAGATTTCCGATATTATTAAACGAGAACAAATGAAACAAATGAAGGAATTAAAAGCCCCCAAAAAAATCAAACGCCCCAAACAATGTCAGAAAACCATGCGACGAACGTACCGCGTGGGTAGGTCCAAGGTCGCACCCCGTATCACCGTGTTGGTAAGCAACAAAACCATTCGCAAAAATATTACTACCCAGGCGCAATTACTGAAACAAGTCCCGATCAAAGATGTGAAACAATATTTGATCAAACATGGATTTATACGCGTGGGATCCATTGCGCCAAATGAGGTTCTCCGTCGTATGTACGAAACCGCCCGAATGATGTGTGGTGAAATACATAATCACAATCCGGACAACATGTTGTACAATTTTTTGAACGGTGATCGAGAACATTAATTATGTACGCGGCGGATTGATACCAAACCAAAATATTTTTATGTAAATTACATAAAAATATTTTGATGGATTTGTAGTAGTTCAACATGATCTTGGACGATACTGTCATTGTACCTCAGCATATATCCAGACACGCATTTTGTAGCGCACAATTCTTCTTATTTGTCAGTTTTTTGGCGTTTGTTCTCGAATACCGGGCGTTGGGATGTATTCTCTTCTCGTTGTATATTTCCACCATGCTTCACTGGAATTGTGTACGCCGCATGAGTGTGATTAAAATAGTGGATATTGTGTTGGCTGCGACTGCCATATCTCGTGTCACTTTTTTCGACAGTGTCCGGTTTTCGTCTTATTATCAAAATATTTGGAACGTTTCGGTAGCTACGAGCCTGATAATGTTTATGGTCAACGAAATCCTGTTTTATTTTCAAGTTCACGGTAATGAGAACCCGAGACGTGCTTTACATGAAAATACATGCCGCCGTTTTCATTATTTTTCGCTGGACTTTACTGTGCCTAATTCTTGTGCGCGCGAATCTGCTTACTATCGCAGTGTATATACCCATATGCTATTCTTACATGTATTGCCCACAACTACTTGTGCACTATGTGCCTGTAGAAGTCTACAAATGTTTCCATAATGCGCATAGATGTTTACCTTTTGCGTAAATCAATCGTTTTCCTCGCGAACCTTTATTTTGATAATCTTGGAGTCGACCAATTCGTCCAACATATCAATCTTGTCCCGGGATCCGCCGCCCATCATTTTGTCATTTATTCTTTGCTCCATGCGCTTGTCCGAGGTAGAGAGTTCTTTGTACGTCTCGTAGAGTTTCTCGTTGAACCTTTCGAAAAAACGCGTCATGGCTAATTTCTCTTCTTTGTTCTCGAACTCTTCGATGTATTTCATTTGGTAATGGATCATACTTTGGCACTCTTCCTTCCAATCTTTTTCGTCGCGTACAAAAAACGAAGCCGGTTTATTCGCAATCGGGAGTGCGCAGTGTATGGGACGATCTTCTGGTCTGAGTTTTTGAAAATATTTTTTCAAGATGCTGGTTGCACCTTGATAATAAAATCGGTTTCGATCAATTTCGTTGTAATCATCCTTGACAAACTGGATGGATTCCACAAATTGATCAATGGTCATTGCGTTACTACAATGGGTATTCAGATAAACGTGGATGTTATTGTTATTATTATTATTATTCGTGATCGATGGCTTGAAATTTGTCAATTGCGGCTGTAAACACGCAATCTGTTTTTGTAATTCCGTCATTTGGGCCTGTAACAGTTTGATATTGGCAATGTCAGTGATATCATTTTCCGAGTGCGTTTTGGCATGTTCTGTGCTACATTTTGTAACGTGCCGCTTCCACCCACACTTGGTTTTGTATTTTTTCTGACAATGGTCGCACGTGAATGATACCTCTGTTGGAGAAATTATCACAACTGTATTCACATGTAAGTTTTCCTGTATTTTTAGGTGTCTTTTTGATTTGATATGATTATCAAAGACATTCTTGTATTTAGTATTGAAATTACAACATTCGCAATGTCTCATTACCATATGAACCTACTATATCTACTCTTTATATTTTTTCTTGGGAGAACCGCCGATCAAATAATTTTCCGATACAAAAAAAATACGATTATTTAAATAATTGTATCGATTTGTATCAAAAAATTATTTAACCGGCGGTTTTGAAAAAGGTGGCCAAACTTTTTTGTGACTTTCCAGTTTTTTCTGGGGAAAACCGTCGGCGGCCCTCCGGGACTTTTCAATCAAATAATTTTCCGATACAAAAAAATACGATTATCCAAACAATTGTATCGATTTGTA
>Ga0114959_10000230_pt1 | contig 53780 bp, 41 predicted proteins | sample C_130625_EF_Meta_FD_87317 | JGI IMG/M metagenome (GOLD analysis project Ga0114959, IMG submission 87317) | Freshwater microbial communities from Lake Croche, Canada to study carbon cycling - C_130625_EF_MetaG | ecosystem: Environmental > Aquatic > Freshwater > Lake | place: Lake Croche, Canada...
ACAAATTACCTTGGGTGCGGGAATTGAATGGTCGCCCGTGCAACTGCCCAACGGACAAGTGCTTTGCCTGCGTTCGGATGTTCGTACGCCCGCCCGTCCGAGCTTTGTTCAAGCCGATGGAAAGCTGAAAGATTTTACTTCCGAAATGATTTCTCCCGATTTTCCTTCCTCACAATTGGTTCAACCACAGGCGGTTATGATTACAGCCAAAGACGGAATGAAAATTTCAGCCCAGTTATTTTTACCCAAAAATCATAAAGCTGGCGACAAACATCCTGCCGCAATTTTCTTTCACGGAGGTTCTCGAAGACAAATGCTATTGGGTTTTAATTACAGCGATTATTACCATAAAGCCTACGCCATGAATCAATATTTGGCGAGCAAAGGCTACGTGGTTTTGGCCGTAAACTATCGTTCGGGCATCGGCTACGGCATGGAATTTAGGGAAGCCTTAAATTATGGTGCCACGGGAGCCAGCGAGTATAACGATGTGGTGGGAGCGGGGTTATTTCTCAAAAATCGTGCTGAGGTTGATGGTTCAAAAATTGGTCTTTGGGGTGGTTCCTACGGCGGATATTTGACGGCTCTTGGATTAGCCCAAAACTCGGATTTGTTTGCGGCAGGCGTTGACATCCACGGAGTACATGACTGGAATACAACCACCAAAAATTTTATTCCTTCCTACGATGCGAATAAACGAAGCGAATGGGCAAAAACTGCCTATGAATCTTCGCCGATGTTTTTTGTAAATACTTGGAAATCACCCGTTTTATTAATTCATGGCGACGACGACCGCAACGTGCCTTTCAACGAAACGGTGGTGATGGCGGAGGCTTTGCGAAAAAATAAGGTGTATTTCGAACAATTAATTTTCCCCGATGAAGTGCACAGTTTTCTGTTGCATAAAAATTGGTTAAGTGCTTATAAAGCCTCCGCCGAATTTTTTGATAAGTTTCTGAATAAAAAATAAGTATTTTAACACAAATGATTGACTTTAGTTATCATAAGTGTTTGGAAAAATTTACGCTTTTCTTGACTCATAAATCCTGGATAATGAGCCAATTATTATTTGTCATGCCATGAGTATTAGGCTAATTAATTTCAGCTTGGCACTTAAATTAAACAAAAACCATAAACATGAAAAACAAACTCATATTAATATTTCTCTGTTGTTATTTTGGGGGATTTTCCCAAACCAAATCCCTTAAAAATTCACTGCCATTGGTAGAAAGTACGCCCGAAAGTGTGGGCATGTCGAGTGAACGAATGGCAAGAATGGACAATATTTTCCAAAACTCGGTCAATCAAAATGAAGTGCCGGGTGTGGCGGCAATCGTAATTCGTAATGGTAAAATTATTTATCACAAATCGTTCGGTATGGCGGATAATCAACGTAATAAATCGTTAAAGAAAGACGATATTTTTAGAATTGCCTCGATGAGTAAAGCCATCACTTCCACCGCCGTGATGATGCTTTGGGAGGAAGGAAAATTTCAGTTGGACGACCCAATTTCAAAATATATTCCTGAATTTAAAAATCCCACTTTAGTAAAATATTTTTCTTTCCGAGATAGCAGTTATATAACCGAACCAGCCAAGAGCGAAATTACGATTCGCCATCTGCTCAGCCATACGTCGGGTTTAGGGTACGGAGAAATTGACGGTGACGAGCGTTTTAAGGCAATGTATAAAAAAGCGGGCATCACTGATTTATTTACCACCGAATCCATAAAAATTGGCGAAAGTGTTAAAAAATTGGCAAAATTGCCGCTGCATCATAATCCTGGCGAAAAATATACGTATTCAGAAGGATTAGACGTTTTGGGCTATTTTATTGAAGTTGTGTCGGGAATGCCTTTTGATGAATTTTTACGTAAAAGACTATTTGAACCTTTGAATATGTCGGATACCTATTTTTATTTACCAGAAAACAAAGCGGCCCGTTTGGTTTCGGTTCAACGTCCTAACAAAGAAGGGCAATGGGAAAAATTTCCAACGACTTTCTACGACCCTGAATATCCCATTAAAGGAGCGAAAACCTTTTTTTCGGGTGGGGCAGGGCTGTCGAGTACAGCAAAAGATTACGCAACCTTCTTACAAATGTATTTGAACCAAGGAGAAATGGGAGGCAAAAGATTTCTGAGTCGTACGACAATTGATGCGATTCTTTCCAACCAAACCGAAACGCTCTTTGGTGGAGAAAAAGGCGACAGTTTTTTCGGATTAGCCTACAGTGTTTTGCGAGCAAACGGAGCAGATAAAGGGGGCATTGGTAGCGAAGGAACGTTTACGTGGGGTGGATATTTTAATACTAATTATTTTGCCGACCCCAAGGAAAAAATTATTGGCGTCATTATGAAACAAACCCAACAAACGAAGGGAGATAATTTGAATAATTTATTCCGACAAATAATTTACCAGTCTTTGGATGACTAAGAGCGTGTTTAAACTTTCCATTACTGTCTGTAAATGATTGTATTTTTGAAGCTGTAATTTTGAAATTTATGAAGCATAGCAGCGCTAAGGTAAATAAATTTCGGAATAACAGGTGCTAAAAGACTTCATTTCGGTGGAAAGGGAAGGTTTAAACAGGTTCTAAAAATAGAAAATCCCTTCAATTGATTTTGAGGGGATTTTTTTTAAGGTATTATACATAATTTGGCGGAATTGCGCTTCCAATACTCACAGAGCGTGGTTTGAACCCCTCGTCATGGATCTTGGTAGGATAATAGTCTAAAAATTATTTTTCCCACCAAAAAGTGTATGGTTCCGTTTTTTTATTTAAATGTTAGTCAGCCCAAAAAATTAAGCAACCTATTTAAAGTAATTTAGCCTTTAACCTAACTCGGGCTCCTTGAAATCCTAACGCCTTTTTAAAGATTATGACCTAGGATTTCATGTTCATAAAATCGATACAATCAACGGGAATTTGGGAACTAAGCAAAAGATTCAAAGACAAAATTGGTCCAAACGATAGCTTTATTCAAAGCTTTATGCTCCTTTATTTTATAAAAATGTAGCTAAGCTTGAACATTTTGTGGTATTAATACTTCAATGGTTGTACCTTTTAGGGGTTCACTGATTATTTTAATTTCTCCATGATTCTGTTTGATTAAATCATGGCACAAACTCAAACCAAGTCCGGTCCCTTTTTCGCCGATGGTTCCTTGCTTAACGGTAGGTTTTGAAAAAATTGTCAATAAATCCTCGGTATTCATACCAATGCCAGAATCTTTGATTTTTAGTTCAAACAACTCTTTTTTCACCTTGGCACTCACTGAAATTTTCCCATTGGTGGGCGTGAATTTGATCGCATTGTGTAGTAAATTCCTAATCACTACCTGTATTTGGTTTGGATCAGCAAAGACCATTGGCTGTTTTGTCATATCGACGTATAATTCTATCTCTTTTTTGTTGATATTATTTTTTAAAAGTTCAATGGTTTGTTCGAGCACATCGTTCATATCAAACATTTTAGGATTCGGTTGCATTCCTTTCATTTGGCTTAAAGCCCATTCCAGAAGATTTTCTAACATCCAGGCCGTTCCATCAACATTCTTTTGTAAGTAATGTAATAATTCATAGAATTCTGTTTGATTAATTTCTTGATTTTCAATTAAGGCTAAAAGTTCTTGGATAGATGCGAGCGAACTCCGTAAATCGTGCCCAATGATAAGAAATAGCCTATCTTTCGTTGAATTTAAGGCCCTTAATTCGAATGTTTGTTCATCAACTTTTTTTGTTAAATATTCATTTTGATTTTCAAGCATGATTTGCTTTTCCGTCAGTAGCCGCTCTATTTCTTTTTGTTTTAGTTGGTAATTTTTCATGCTTTTCGAAAAAAATAAAGCAAGGCTCCAAGAAACAATAACTGGAAATAATAAATTATCAAGAACCCTTAATTTATAGATAAAGGTTACATTATTTTGAGTTACGGGGTAGGCGTGAATGAATGACATGATAAATAAAAGCCCGATAATTTTTAAAAAACCTTTGTCTATATTTTTTAGCTTCACCGCCTTTTTAATCAACCAGTAACAATCCAAAGTGATCATGAAACAAGCACCCACAAAGATTAAAAAAAAGCCTTGAGAAGCAGTCTGATTAGGTAAAAAATAACTTATGTTACAACTCACGATTCCCACTGTGGCAAATAAAGTGGATTGGTGAAATTTGCGATCGTCTAAGTATCCAGTTAAGTCTTGAATCATTTTTAAACCACAAATTAGTACACCCAATTGAACCGTATTATTCACGCTAAAAAACATAAATCTAAAAATGGAGCCTTCATAATAATAGGGAAAAATGGACATACCGTAGCCAACCACAAAACACAAGGTACAACTCATGTACCACAAAAGAATTTTATTTTGTTTAAAAAAAAGGTAGGTCAGGGCGAAGGTTGCACTTAAACCTAAAAAAAAACCTAGCGCAATTGGCCAGATAATCCTTGAAAAGATACTTTGCGGAATGAGCTTTGATGACATGATATCATAAGGTCTATCAATCACTACGTTTTGGGATAGTTGTAGCGATACCAAGAAAACGAAGAGTATTAAGAGTAAGTAGGCTATCTGGAAATATTTATATTTATGGGCCAGGGTCATAAAATAATATTGGGTTGGTTAGAAATTAGCACTCGGTTTTTTTTAAACAATTCATCAACTATCAAACAATAACGTAAGGCAGAAATTTGTTTATTTAAAAAAAATGCTTGATTAAAGGGAGGGTGTGTATGCAATAGAAGCTTGAATAAATTTTGTTTTGGATAAATTATTCGTTTTTGGATCCGAAATTTTATAAGAATGGTAATTTTTTAAGTTTTTAACCGCTACGGATTTTAATGCAAAAAATTGATAGCTAAAACATTATTGTAATTCACAATGAGATACAAATGACTTATTTAGAAGAATGAGGTCATTAAGACGACTATTTTCAAACCAAATTATGCCTTAAATTGGTTAATATTTTTTGCGTGAGCCTCGAAATTTCCCTTAAACAAAGACAATCAAAGATAGGAAAATATGTTGGCTTATATAGCATTAAATTACTTAAAACGCTTTTTTACTAGGCAATCATAAATTTTAAGCCGAAGTATAGATAGATACTAAAGTTCATTTAGAAGATTTCTTTCCGAATTCACGCACCATTTTTCACAAATTTGGTTGATAAGTCTGCAAACCATTCACAAAACCTCCACGGGATAATTTAAACGATTTTCAAAGAATCTTTTAATGTTTATTAAACACACACATTTTAAGTTGGCGTATTCAAACCTAAACGCTTGAGATGCTGCCAAAAAATGCAAATTTTTTTACTGATAATTTAACAAAAAATGAAAGTATACGAAAAATAAAAATATCGCCGTCAATGAGCTGCTGATTTGCGATTGAATAGCTAAAAAAAAATCACTTTTTTTTCTCCGAGAAACTTTCATGGACATCCCGTTTTTCATGGTTACCACATTTGATTTAGGGCAATATTTATGAATAAAAGTTGGATTTATGATGCTGCTTTTATGAATTCTCTGAAAGCCATGGGATTCCAAAAACGGCTCGAAATATTTAAGGGTGTGGGCTACTACTTGTTGACTTCCATCAATCATAATGAATGTTGTGTAATTTATTTCTCCTTTAATCATCATTACAAAATTAACGGACACATTAAATTTAGTTCTGTGATTCAACACGATTGTATTCTGATTAGCGGTATTTTTATAAATTTTCATAAATAATGTGTGATTAGTGGCTCAATAACGCTGGCAATATTTAAAAGAAAATAAGTAATCGCTAAAAAAATTTTACAATGATCTTAAAGCAATATTACGATAAATTTAGAACATTATTTAGTTAGAAAAAATCTTTCTGGCTAATAACTATTTTGTTTTGAAATGGACTGATGCTCAATTGATAAGCATCATCGCACATCCAATAAAGATGGAAGAATTAAGAAATAATTAGGTGTGTTTCGTTTTTAATGATCCAAGAAATAATGTGCTTAGTATTTTTTAGCGATTCAGTGATCGGACAAAAATAATCATCAAGCATTAAGCACAAATTAATTTTTTCGCTTTCATCTCAATTATCTAAAAATATTCTTTACCCTTTTTCCAGCGTGTACCATTCAATTGACGAAGGACAAAACTATGCTCATAAACTACTGGAAATGATAAAGTTTCATTAGACATGAAATGCGTTTTCAGCCAAATAATTTTAGATGGGCACGGTTAAAAATCAAATTTAAGCTCTTTTTTTGGAGCCTTTGAGATGTACATTTAACAATGATTTTGTGTTCTACGAAACCTTTCGATGGTTATTAAATTTTTTAAAAAATGCTAATCCGAAAATACTCAACTCTACACTTAGAAGTATTCAATTTTCTATTGCTAAATTTAATATTTTCGGGCTCATGGGTTTCAATTATTCGATGAATGGTATTAAATAATCTGTGAGTTGTATTAAATAGGGGTAATTTAATAATTTCTACCGATGGTAAATGTAAACTGCATTTAGTCTTAACTCAGCTAATTTTCGGAGGATGATTAGCTATGATGACTGTTAAAAAACTAGTTTATGATTGATTATATTGCAAATGCCTGATTAATAGTGATTTGCATTACGCTTACCTAACCACCAAATCCTGTTAAACAATCTGATGCTAAAGAAATCAAAAATTTGATAATTCAATATTTTCGCAAAAATGAAGAATACGGCAGTTGAGCAATGGTTTCCAAATGCAGGTAAGTCGGGAGCTTATTTTTAGATTTGTCAAGGCTTGTATTTTAGGGAGAATAATGCCTCGGTTCAGTACGATAATTCGCCATTTTCGTTAAATTATTATACCTCTCACCACGATCCCATTGAACTTTGCAAGGGTAATTAGCCTAATTTCTCAGGGAGATTTATTAGAGCAAGCTTTCTTTGGTCAAAAATAGTCGGATTTTAAGCGGATGGACTTATCATTGTTATAGCAAGCCTTTTTACTTAGCCCTTTTAGGGCTTGCAAATTATAAACCGCTGGCCTCTAATAAATTCAACCTTTCGGTCTGAGGGAAACTGCTCAAAAATAAATTTTGATAGCTTCAAAATAAAACATTTTTCAAACTCAATCAAATATGGATTTTTATAAACCAGAACAAACTGAGTGGTAAACAGACCGAAAATAAATTAATTTTTAACTCAGTGCAAAAAGTAAAAACAATCTCGTCATTGTTCCCAATGCGTTTTGATTTTTAGTTGAAAGAAAACTAGAAGAGACATGAAACAAAATGAAAATCGGGGGAAGGCAAATAAATTTGGAAAGTAGGCTAAAAATTCTTGATAAATTAGGAATTAGTTGTTAGTAATTCGATGTTCGTAGTCCGAAAAAATAATTATCTGATAATAAAATATCTATTCCCATTAAAAACGTTGTCTAAACAGTATCAAATAATAAAATGAATCATTCAGTGATATGTCTATGATTTTTTGTAAAGAAAATGAAGCATGTGAAATAAACAATTGGTGTATGGATCGAACGTTCAAGGTACTAAAAAATTTAATCATAAAAAAAAGGAGTTACAAATGATTGGAACTCCTTTTTTAGGGGGTAAAATTATCATATTGAGCCTTCTATCGGGATCGAACCAATGACCTACTGATTACAAGTCAGTTGCTCTACCAGCTGAGCTAAGAAGGCTTTTATCAACGATTCAGAGGCATTTTTCTCTCATCGTGTTACAAAATTAGGGCGTTTTCTGTTTCTGTGCAAACCTTTCGGTAATAAAAATTCAAAATTCTGTTAAATAAATGATAAGGTTTTGATTTTCAAAAGATTAGTCTTTCAATTATTTATTCACAAAATCTAAATAAAGTTCGATGATTACACTAAAATGATGTCTTCAACAAAATACCTTCCTTTTTTTGCCTTTCCTGCTTTATTACAAAATAGCATTTTACCTTTGTGAAAATATGCTGAAAACTATCAAGAATCAGTTTTTCAAAAAATGACTTTACCAGAATTATTAAAACAAGATTTTTCGTCCGAGTTTCAATTCCATGCCTCCAGAAGTGGTGGTGCGGGAGGACAAAATGTAAATAAAGTTTCTACCAAAGTGGAATTGAGATTTAATGTCTTGATTTCGACTATCTTGGATGATAACCAAAAAGAATTGATTCAGAAAAAGTGTCAGAATCAAATAAATTCAGAAGGCGAACTAATCATCGTTTCCCAACAAGAAAGGTCGCAATTACGAAACAAAAATACCGTAATTAAGAAGTTTAGGGATTTGTTAATAAAAGCTCTGACGATTCCTAAAAAACGAATCAAAGTTACGCCCAATGCCGGAATGATTGCTGAACGATTGAAAAACAAAAAAATGGCTTCGGACAAAAAGGCCAATCGAGGAAAAATTGACTTTTAATGGTTTTCGGTGAATGCATTACCAAAATAAACAGATTCCTAATCAAAATAATCAAAATCGATCAAGCAAAGCCGTGAACTAATGAATATGACTCCTAAACAACAAGGTTTTTTCTTTCCTGCCGAATGGCATCCGCACGTGGCTACGTGGCTGACTTTTCCGCATAACGATCACTCTTGGCAAGCTGGTAAATTGGCAAAAATGTATCCGCAGTATTTTAACTTTATTAAGGCCATTTCAAAAGTTGAGAAAGTGTGTTTGAATGTTGATAATGCCCTGCTTAGCGATTTTATTCTAACGCAATTGAAACAATATGACATAGACAAAAATCAAATCGAAATACTGGTAAATCCAACCAATGATGCGTGGTGTCGTGACCACGGACCAGCATTTTTGATCAATCCAACAACGCAACAACGCATGGTTGTCAATTGGGAATATAACGCTTGGGGAGGAAAATATCCACCTTTTGAAGACGATAATAATTTGCCCGTAAAAATTGCTAAATATCGAGGTTTGGAATACGTTACACCCAACATTGTTATGGAAGGTGGTTCCGTCGATTTTAACGGAATAGGAACGGTTTTGACCAGTCGCTCGTGTTTGTTGAATCCAAATCGGAATCCTAATTTGAATCAGGCTCAAATTGAAGCAAAACTTTATGATTATTACGGTTTGGAACAAGTTTTGTGGGTAAATGATGGCATCGTGGGCGATGATACGGATGGACACATTGATGATACTGCTCGTTTTGTGAACGAAGATACGGTAGTGGCAGCGGTTGAATATAATAAAGGTGATGAGAATTATGACGTTTTGAATGAGAACTTAAAATTGATGAAACAGATGCGTTTACTGAATGGTAAGCAATTGAATGTCATTGAGTTACCGATGCCTTCGCCCGTGGTGATTGATAATTTTAGAACACCAGGTTCTTACGCCAATTTCTTGATTTGTAATGCAAGCGTCATTGTACCAACGTATCAATGCAAAAATGACGATTTGGCCTTGGATATTCTTTCCCAGTGTTTTAAAGGTCGTGAAGTGGTTGGTTTGGATGCCACGGATATTATTTGGGGACAAGGAAGTTTCCATTGTCTTTCACAACAAGAACCGATGGTTTAAATAAAATAAAAATTGTAATAATGAAACAAATATGTGTAGCTATTATTTTAGCATTACTCGGAATCACTTCTTGCAAATCCACAAAATCAATCACCGAAAACAAAGTTAACAAGCCTGATCAATTTGCGGTATTGCAAGTTAAATCCTTGAAAGCCATTAATTTGGAGGAAGAATTGACTTTTGCCGATGAAGTTGTTTTGACGTATTCCTTGACCGCTGTGGATGAAAATAATAAAGTGGTTCAAGTGGCAAATGGTTCTTGGGGCGTTGAAAGAATGAAGAAAGGGCAAATTGCTTTGGAGGACAAATTTAAAACCATTGAAATACAAATTCCCTTGAAAGGTAAAGTATTATCTTCGGTTGTTTTGACTGAAATTGATGATTATCAAAAAGCGCAAAGTCTGGTTAAAAAAATAAATGAAGTGGGTGGTTTAGGTAAAATTCCTAGCATGTTTATTTCCTTGGGCGAACTTGAAACGCCTTTAGCCCTTGTTTTTGCAGGTTTGCAAGCGGCAGGCATCGGATTGAAAGCAATTGAGAAATTTGACCAAAACGATTTGCTCGGTCAAAGTACCTCGGAACTCAATATTTCTACGCTAACTACTGCTCAAAAAACGTACCCTATCAACCTTATTTTTGAAGGAAAACATTATAAAAATACATTCAGATATGAACTAAATTACGAGCTAAAAATCGTTGATACAAAACGGTAAAGTTAAACAAATGATTTATTTCTGATTCAATAAATATTTTTGTCCGTTGCTCCTCTAAATTTATGGTTAATTTTAAGTTAGATTGTCTGAATAATTATTTGTATTTTTGCATCCCCAATACAATAAACTAATACGCTAAATAGTTAGAAATCATACCAGAAATTGTTGGATAAGTTTCTCTTGAAAAAGATATTCTGGTATAAATCGTTTGAAATGCAGTCATTTCAAGCATTAAGATTGAAAAATTATGAACCACACGATAAAATTATTTTTTATATCAGTTGCTTCTTTTATGCTGTGTTTCAATGCAGTTAATGCTCAAACAGAACCCTTCGCAATTAAAATTGGTAGCAGCATAATAAAAACTACTGAATTGTCGCAAACCTACCGTAAACTTCTTCAAATTGATAGCATAAAGAAAGTTCAATCACAAGATTTTTTGAATAACTATCTAAATTTCAAACTGATGGTGTACGCCGCTCAACGAATGGGGAAAGACACTACTAAAGGATTTAAAGAAGAGATTAATTCGTATCGCAAAGAGTTGGCGGCACCTTATTTGGTTGATAAAATTATTCTCGAAAAAATGATTCAGGAGGCTTATGAGCGCATGAAAGAGGAAGTTCGAGTGGCTCAAATATTTATTCCAGTGCCCAATAATGCCAGCGCAGCCGATACCTTGGCCGCTTTTGATGAAATAAGAACCTTGCGTTTAAGAATTCTGAAAGGTGAACCTTTTGAACAAATCGCTAAAAATTATTCTCAAGATATAAAAACGGCTGAAAAAGGCGGGGATATGGGATTTATTGCAGTGTTGGATAATCATTACGCTTTTGAATCCGCTGCTTACAGGAATCCGAAAGGAGAACTTTCATTGCCGATTCGTACGGATAAAGGGTATCATTTAGTGAAAGTATTAGAAAAACGTGCCTCAAGAGGAAAAGTTAAGTTAGCTCATATTCTGGTAAGTGTTGCACCAAGTGAAACGCCAGACATAATTGAGTCAGCCAAAAAGAAAATTGAGGAGGCCTACGAATATTTAAAGAAAAATGAGCCATTTGAGGGCGTATGCAAAGTTTATTCAACCGATCCCAACACAAAAAATAAAGGTGGAATCATTAGTAAGTGGTTTGAGGCGGGAACACTGATTGACGAAAAAATGGCTAATGCTGTATTTGCTTTGAGTGAAAAAGGGGATTATACTTCTCCAATTCAAACTTCCTTGGGATGGCATATTTTTAGATTAGTTGAAAAGAAACCTCTACTGAAGTTAGAAGAATTAGCGCAATTTATTCGTCAAAAACTAAATTCAGATGCCTCCAGAGGTGCAATTATCAAAGGGAATTTAGTAAAACGTTTGAAAAAGGATAATAATTTTCAAGAATCTATCTCTGTCAAACAAGAAGCATTTGATAGTTTTTATAAGGACAGAATTGGAAACGAAGATTATCTTGGTAAAACTATTTTTACTATCAATCAAACGCCATCAACGGTTAACGATTTCTATAATTTTGTCATGAAAACACAAAAACAATTGGCCAAAATAGGAGCTTTGAACGATAAATCAGAGCGAGATTGGTATAATCTTTTTGTGGATGACAGAAATTTACGTTATGAAGAAAGTTATCTGGAAGTAAAGTATCCTGAATTTCGGTTGGACGTACAGGATTTCCGGGAGGGAATTCTCCAAAAAGAATTTTTGAGTGATAATGTGCTGGAAAAATCGTTAGATTCTCTGGGCCAGATAAATTATTTTAAGCAAAACGCTCAAATTTATCATTACTCGAATCGGATTTATGCGAAAATCATTTCGACCGACCGCAAAGAAATAATGGAACAAGCGAAGGCGTCACTTGCCAAAGCACCTTACCCCATGAATCGTCGTTTTCCTGAGATTTATTTTGAGAAAAACAATACTGATTTTTCAGCGGATTCACAAAAAATGTTGTTCGATTTAATCACTATTCTAACAAAAAACCGTGATTATACCATCGAAATTACCGGAAATTCTGACCCAGAGGAATCTGAAAATGTTTCATCACAAAGAGCAAGAAAGATTGTTAACTATCTGATTAACAAAGGGATTTCTCCAATTAGGATACTTGAAAAAGACGATGGTAAGTATAAACCCGTTTCTAAAATCGACCGCCTTAAAAACATGCGAGTAGGAATAAAATTCTTTTCAAATTCGATGGATGATGTAATAAAACGATTTAATGCCTTGAAACCTGGAAGTTTGACCGCTGAAGAACGCTTCTTCAAAAAAGGCGAAAATGAATTTTTAGATTCCATAAATTGGATCGTTGGGGAGCATAATTTTGAATCAAAAGGGCGGCAAATCTGGGTGAATATTCAGAAAGTAGAACAGGAACGAGCCAAAACTTTTCAAGAAGCTCGTGGACAGGTAATCAAGGATTATCAAACAGTTCTCTACAATAACTTAATCAATCAGTTAAAAGTAAAATATCCAATTTTGTTGAATCAAGAGGAATTGAATAAAATATTCAATTAAAAGCTGTGTTTTAGAAAATTCACCTTTCACAACAAAAATCTTATCAGACGAAAATTAAAGTCAAAAACTCAGATCGAGATAATCAGCCTTAAAAATCCTTAACACTTTTTAACTTTACTACTATACCAATCTGAGCCACAAAAAGCGTTATCTTTACTTGATATTTTAATCTTCCGTACATGAAACTCCTAAAAAAACTTTTTTTACTATTAACCCTAGCCGTAATATTTCAACAATCAGTGATGGCTCAAACGCCCGTTGTGCTTGATAAAATCATTGCGAAGGTTGATAATTATTATTTGTTAAAATCTGAATTGGAAGCACAGCTACAACAGGCTTCACAAAATGGACAGCAAGCCCCTCCTAAATGCCAATTATTAGAAAGTTTGGTAGTTGGCAAATTGATGTTGGCAAAATCTGAAATTGACTCTGTAACGGTAGAAGAAAAGCGAATCGACTCTGAGCTCTCCTCTCGGATGGATCAAATGGAACAACAATTTGGTTCTCAAAAAAATATTATCGAGGCTTATGGCAAAACAATTGCTTCTTTAAAAGATGAATTACGTTCAGCGATCAAAGAACAATTAGTAACCCGTAAGATGCAAGATAAAATCACAGGCGATGTAAAGGTAACCCCTAAGGAGGTTAGACGTTTTTTTGAAGCCATCCCAAAAGATTCATTGCCTTATTTGCCTTCGGAGGTAGAAATTGGTCAAATTGTTAGAATGGCCAAAACGACCAAAGCGCAGAAAGATGAACTCTACAAAAGACTTTTGGATTACAAAAAGCGGGTCGAAAATGGCGAGAAATTTGAAGAATTAGCTAAACTTTACTCAGAGGATATTGGTTCGGGAAAAAGAGGTGGCGATTTAGGATTCTCAAAACGTGGACAAATGGTTGCACCTTTTGAGGCGGCCGCTTTGAAATTGAAACCCAATCAGATGTCGGACGTGGTGGAATCTGAATTTGGCTATCATTTAATAAAGTTATTAGAAACTCGGGGACAAGAATATCATGCTTTGCATATTCTCTTACGTCCTGATTATCAACGACTTGACGTAACTCAGCCAACTCGTTTCTTGGACAGTATTCGGGTTCTAATTCAGCGTGATACCTTGAAATTTGAAAAGGCAGCTAAAATGTTTTCGGAAGATAAAGCTACCCAGGACGCTGGTGGAATGTTGATCGACCCACAATCTCGCTCCATCAGAATGCCTTTAGATGGCACCATGGAATCGGGTTTGTATTTCACCGTTGATACTATGAAAGTAGGAATGGTAACGGCTCCTATGGCTTACAGAACCGAAGATGGTCGTTCTGCCATGAGAATCCTCTTTTATAAAACAAAACACGCTCCGCATTTTGCTAATTTACAGGATGATTTTCAGAGATTATCCAATTATACCTTGAATCGAAAAAGAAATACCGCCATCGAAAAATGGTTTGCCAAAGCAAAAGAAGATGTATTTATTTATGTGGTTGATGAATACAAAGCGTGTAATGTGATGAAAACCAACACTAATTAAATGTGCAGATTTGAAAATTGGATATTTTGTACCTAGCACAAAGTTAATTTTTTCAAATTAAAGAACTTTGGCAATAATTTTGTTTATTCCAAGGAAGTGTGGGGTAAGTTTACTTGGACATTTTACTTTCGTACGAAAATCGTTTTAGAAAGTGTGATTTAGTAATGAGTTCTATTACTCTCTCGAAATTCACATACTAAAGCTAAAATTAATACCTGAAATTGAATAATATGGCTCAATACCAATCAGATGTTGAAGCAGTGGATGCTTTAAGAGAATCTTATCAAAAACTTACTTCTGAAATCGGGAAAGTAATTATTGGACAAGAAGATACCGTTAAAATGCTGCTTACCGCCATTTTTTGTCAAGGGCATTGTTTGCTGGTGGGTGTTCCTGGATTAGCAAAAACACTGTTGATTCATACGATTGCCGAGGCATTAGATTTGGATTTTAATCGTATTCAGTTTACTCCCGATTTAATGCCTTCGGACATTGTGGGCTCAGAAACATTAGACAATGAGCGTAATTTTAGATTTGTAAAGGGTCCCATTTTTGCCAATATCATCCTTGCAGATGAGGTTAACCGTACACCGCCCAAAACGCAATCAGCTTTATTAGAGGCCATGCAAGAATATGCGGTAACGGTGGCTGGACATAAATATCCTTTAGAAAAGCCATTTTTTGTGCTTGCCACCCAAAATCCAATTGAACAAGAAGGAACCTATCCACTTCCAGAGGCTCAATTAGACCGTTTTATGTTTATGGTGAAGTTAGATTATCCTTCTTATCAATCAGAGTTAGAAATCGTAAAAAGTACAACTTCGGATAAAAAATATAAAGTCCAAAAGCAGATTACGGGACAACAAATTTTGGAGTTTCAACAATTGGTTAGACGTGTTCCAGTAGCGGATAACGTTGTAGAATACGCCGTGAAATTAGTCCAGAAAACTCGTCCAAATACGGAAATGGCAAATGAGCTCTGCAATAAGTATTTAGAATGGGGTGCTGGCCCAAGAGCCTCGCAAAATTTGGTTTTAGCAGCCAAGTGTAATGCGCTTTTAAATGGAAAATATTCTCCCGATATTGAAGATGTGAAAGCCGTTTCAGTTGCGGTGCTTCGTCACAGAATTGTTCGTAATTTCAAGGCCGAGGCAGAAGGTGTTTCGGTGGAGGATATCGTGAAAAAAATAATGTAAAATTCGAGTAAGTTTAGATGGTAAAAGCCTCTTAAATCAAATTTAAGAGGCTTTTGTTTGATTTTCCAGTCCAATTAGTCAGAAATCAAAGATAAATCTTTAGGTATGAAAGAAGTCAATAGATAATTAAATATTTGTTTAAACTTTTCGTTTTCTATCTGTTGAACTTTTTCGGTAAATTTGCCCATTTTGAAATCCATACCAAATGAGATTAAAAACATTGCTGTATAGCACCCTGCTAATTATTTGCTGTCAAACGTTTGAGAGTTGCATTTGGGCCAGAAGATGTCCCGAAAAATCGTGTGGAGTTTCTAAGGAACATAAACATGAAAGTGGTGTTTATAGGTCTCGGGCGGCTTTTTCGTGGGTTACTTCCAAAAAACATTGGCCTTGGAGTCGTTTGGGAGGAGGGAAAAAATTTAATGGAAAAAAGGATAAAAAATCGGGGAAAATAAAATTTAAATATACATTACCAGGCGAAAAACTGTAATACAACATCGATGGCATGACTTTAAGTGATGCCATCAAATAGTATGAATTAGTAGTTCTCCTGTTGTCGTCAGTGTCTTCACTCACAACCTTATTCAATTTGTCAGTGAAGACACTGACAACAACAGGAATGGTTGTTAAGTTGCGTTAAAATACTTGTTTAGTTTTGGAAGAATGGTTATTTGTCAATGAGTTGCAGGCGAAAAGAAAAATTTGCACACTAAATAAAAAATCATCATTTTGGTGGAATGATGATTGTAATATTCATTTACTCAAATTCATGCCATGAATTAAAGTCAAATTAGCTCAGATATAATTCTTAACCCGTTTAAAGTAAGCGCTTTATCTACTTCGTCAAAATCGTCTTGCAAAGGGGTAAGAATCGAAGAGAGTCCACCTGTAGCCAAAACCATACAATCCAGTCCAACCTCTTTTTTGATTTGATAAATCATTTCTCGAACCATGCCAACGTATCCCCACAAAATTCCAGCTTGTATGGCTTGAACTGTATTTCTTCCAATGGCAGATTCGGGCATTTGTAAAGGAACTTCAGGCAATTGTGCGGTATTTGTAAACAATGCTTTTACAGCGGTTTGCAAACCAGGGGCAATTGAAACGCCAATAATTTCACCTTTCTCAGAGACAACCGTGTAAGTAAGTGCCGTACCAAAATCCACGATAATGCAGTTTTTTTTGTAAGTATAAAACGCATAAACCGCATTGCAAACCAAATCCGTTCCGATTTGATAAGGACTTGGAATCTGCATTTTTAGCTTTTCATACATTTCAACCCCAACGATCAAGGGGTCAATTCCAAACATTTGTTGAACCATTTCTTTCAAAACAACTTTTTGGTCAGGAACAACGCAACTGATAATTGATTTTTCTATATCACTGATTTTTAAAGAATTTTCTAGAAACCGGATACGCAGTTGAGCTTCATAATCAGAAGATCTATGAGATAAAGAAGAAGAAATACGAAATTGGAAAATCCACGAGAAGGCATCATGAATTCCAAAAACAATATCAGTATTTCCGATATCAATGGCTAAAAGCATACTCTTTTCTACGGTTTTATGAATGAGGAGTTAGGGGAGGATTAAGTTTTAAACTTCTAAGCACAGCTTTTTATAAGTTTTTATTATTCCGCAAATCCTATCAATCGTGTTCTGAAGTAATACCTAAAAATTCATTCAATAATGTCTTAAGTATTCATTAGAAATTAGTTTTGGTTTTAAAATGTTGCAATAGATTGACAAGTTGCGAGTTGCAGTACTATTATCTAATAACTCAATCCTAAACCCTTTTTATTTTTCAATATTTTATACCTTTATTTGCTAAATCCTCCGCTAATTGTTCAGGCGATTGAAAATGAATCGCATCTAAGCCCACCGCTATTGAACCAATAACATTTTTAATGTTGTCATCAATAAAAATGGCTTTTTCTCGGTCAATATCATAACGGCTTAAAATGGCTTCGTATATTTCTGGTTGAGGCTTTAAAAAAAATTCTTCGCCGGAAACCACCGTACCCTCAAACCAATGCAAGAAATGAAAGCGTTCCATAGACTTAGCAATTGGGAAAGTTTCGGCCGACCAATTCGTGAGGGCATAAACTCTATAATCAGGTGAATCAATCAATTTTTTGAGAATTTCAACTGTTCCTTGATTAGCATCCCCCAACATCTCAACCCAACGACCATAATAGGCTCGGATTTCGTGTTCCCATTCAGGAAAAAGCGCAATTCTTTCTTCAGTTGCCAAGGCAATTAAAGTTCCTGCATCTTGGCGTTCGTTCCAGTGCATCGGGCAAACTACCTCAAAGAAATAGGCTCTACGCTCTTCATCCGGAATCAAACCGTTGAAGACATATAATGGATTCCAATCAATTAAGACTCCACCTAAATCGAAAATAATAGTGTTAATTTGGTTCATCGTGGCTGTTGGCTGTCGGCACTTGACCTTCAGCATTTATTTGCAAAATTTTGAATAATTGTCAAGTGATCATAACTAAAACCCAATTTTCCCTTTACGTTTTTCTTTTCCTGAACTTTCGACGTACTCTTTCAAGTCGGCTAATTCTTTCTCGAATCCACCCGATAAAATCGGGAATCTTAACCAACTTCTTGGGTCGAGATTGCGGTCATCTACGTGGAAACTTGGAGCGTACCGTTCTCTTTTACATTGGTTGCGTGCGAATAATTTGAAGAATCTTTCGATGGATAAAATTAATTTTTCTCGGTCATAAATTCCTTCAAATGCTAATTCCATGAGTTGCAAACAGTCTTTCGGTGTTTTTTTATCTCGAATAGCGGCCGTTTCAATGGCGTTCAAAAGGTCGTAAGGCATTAGATCTTCTTCATCAATTTGCTTGGCTTCCAAAGGTCGGAGTTCAGCGGTTGGTTGAAGATTATTCATGGCATTGAGTCCTGCAATTTTTAGTTCTCCACCCAATCCTGTATTTTCTAACCACCGTAGAAAATGACGTAGCCAGTGCTTATCAATCCCCGCAATCGGTGAAATTGAACCAGAAGTATCACCATCCATGGTGGCGTAGCCAACCGCTGCTTCCGAACGATTCGACGTAGAAAGTAACAATGAATTCGTAATATTTGCCAACAACCAAGCACTTGGGCTTCTGACCCTCGCTTGAATATTTTGTAGCGCAATATCATCGGTTTTCCAAGATAAATCTCGCCCAATTGCCCCTTGAATGAGTCCTTTGTAAGTTTCTACCAACCCATTGATGTCAACATCATAAAACGTAGTGTTCAAATCTTTCGCCAAAGAAGTAGCCGAATGACGAGTAGCTTTTGAACTGTTTTCGGTGCCTTGATAAACGTTAGTGATGAGCAAACGTGACAGAGCCAAAGCCCCCCCCGCCCCCAAAGGGGGAGCGTTTTTGTCCAAATTATCAGACAAATTATCGAAGTTCAAAGCTCCACCTTCTGGGGCAGGGGGGGCTTTGGGCATATGTATCTTTTTCCTGAATTCTTCTTCTCCTAACTCTCTTATTCCCAATTCAATAGCTAAATAACACAAAGCCGTAATTGCCGAAGAATCCGCTCCCCCCGAAAGCGAAATTACCCAGCCATTTGAACGTGATTTACGAAGATAATCGAACAAAGCTAAAGCAATGGCTCGAGCAAACTCTTCTTCCTTTTGATAGCCGTTCGCTTCCCAAGGTTCTAATTCATAAACATTTTTTATTGGGTCAATTTCTGGATAATCGAAAAGCACTTGCACAGGATTGGTCGCTTTGAACATTATTCGATTTTGCGCTTGTTCCAATCGGATTTTATCCAAATCAATGACTGCGCTTGTTAAATAATAATCTTTATAAGAAAACCTTTTGCCAGAAACTAACATTTCTCCCGTTTGGGCAACCATTGCATCACCATCAAAAATGGCTCTGCCCGACTCATTTCCCAATAAATTAGCATAAATATACGCTACGCCAAATGAACGTGAACCCTCTTGCACTAATCTTTCACGGGTTTGGGTTTTGAAAAATGAAAAGTGAGAGGCCGTTGGATTCATAATGACATCACAACCTTGTAAATATAAATCACGACCGGGACGATTGGCAATCCATGCATCTTCACAAATTTCAAAACCAATTTTCACGCCTCCAACGTCAAAAAGAAAATCGCCAACGGGATAGGTAAATTCGCCCAAACGCATTTCCGTACGCTCGCCAACGGGCCAATGTTGAAACCAACGAGTTTCGTAGTGAATACCATTATTTGCCAGATTCTTTTTGCATACGAAACCCCTGATTTGCTTATTCACAATCAGACAGGCGGCGTTATAGACATGATTCAATACCCGAATCGGTAAACCCACACAAACGGCAATACTGGAAGTATGTGGTACAATCTCCTGCAACATTTCGATGGCAGTATCGCAAGTAGATTGTGCGTAAAACATATCCTCGCATCCATACCCAGTGATACATAATTCGGGCAAACAAAGTAGGCTAATATCTTGATTTTTAGCATCTTCAATACTATTGATGATGTTATTTTTATTACTTTCCCAAGCAAGCGGCGTTTGATTCACAACCCCTGCGGCGACTTTTATTAGATTCATAAATTACTTAAATTTCTTCTCGTTTCCATCTTGAAATAATGTAACTCCCAGACGTTCAAACTTTAATGTTAATAATAAATCTTGTGATTTTGATGCAGGAGATATTTTCTTAAAATCTAACCCAACAACCACATACGCTTCTAATCTTTTATCCGAAAAATCAATTTTATCTTTAAATTCCTTAATGGTTGTCAATAACTGTTCTTTGGCTTTTCTACTATTTTCAGATTTTCTCTGATTCGTTTCCTTAATTTCAATGAAACAGAATGTTTTGTTATCAAAAACAACACAATCACATCTTTTGATTTTATCGCTATCCATAAAAATACATTTATCAATCGCCAAAAAACCAATTTCTTTTTGATTTGGATTTTTGATTGTAAAATGTTCGATTTTATCATCTTCTTTTTGGATAAAACATCGTCCCATTTCTGAATCATAAATGGAAAATTCTAAATCAGTCAAAATTTCAAGGCAGGAGTTTTGAACAATTTGCGGATAGGCTTTTTCAATGAACTGTTTCACGTTTTTTGCTTCTTAAGATTTTGAATAATTGGTCTCGTTCTCCTGAAATATCTTCTGAAATAGCGTCTAATTCATTCTCACCAATCAATCCTTCACTTTCATCAATAATTGATTTTACAGTTCCATCAGCCACATAATAAGCAGCTACATCATCTGGATTTAACCATTGTTCACGTGGGATAATTTTAGCCACTTCTTCGGCTTTTTTAGGAACTTCATGAGCTACTTTATAGGCGAATATTAGGTTATTAATTGCACTCAAAACATATGGACTATGAGTTGTCATTAATAGCTCATTTCCATTCTGCGTACATTTATCCGCTAAATAGCCAACTAATTGTTTTTGTGTGGTTGGAAAAAGATTTAGCTCAGGTTCTTCAACGATAAAATGTTTTTTATCTAAGTTATATTCATATCTAACTACTAAAATCAGAGGTATTGTAGATTGCATTCCACTTGCGCTATCTTTCAAATTAATTTCAAAATTCTTTTTTGTATCTATTAAAAAGTCTTGTCCATCTCTATGTTGAAACTGTAAATCAAACAATTCTATGTATTTAGGCTTTTTTGAACCTTTTATATTTCCTTCTGCTTTAACAAATCTCATATCATCTTTTGCATCATGGGTACCGGCTATTGAATATTTATTACCGAATGCTGTAAGAATTTTAGGTAGATTAACGTCATTATTCATTAAACCAAAAAGAGCTGAGGATAAATATGTAACAGATGACCTGTTATCAGGAATATAAGTCGTTGAGGTAATATTGTATTTATAAAATATGTTTGTATATCCCAATTTTGCAGCGAATCGGCTACTTTCCTTTGTCAAATCATCAATGTTTGGATTATTTAAATCTATCTCCAACTTATCATTAATAATTTCTATTTCATTTTTTAACATTAGTCCCAATTCAGTGGCTCCACCAGAATAGACATTATTTCCACTGTTTGATAGTATAAAAAAATCTGAACTATATTCAAAAAATGAGTTTTCTTTTTTAAAGGGTTTTAATCCGTAATAAGATTCCCTATAATTAACATTGCTTGGCTCAGAACGTAAAAATGGTCTTTCTTCTTCCTTACAAATCGCCACCAATTTCGCCAAAGTAGATTTCCCACTGCCTTGCGGACCGATGAAAATGGTTACTTTTTTCAAATCCAATTCAGCATTTTTAATTGGTCCAAAATTTTTGACAATCAATTTTTCATTCATAATCTTAAATTATTTTCGTCTTATTACCTAACTAACACGTTTTGCACAAAATACGTTATTTTTTATCAAAGATTAAAAGAAAAAGCAAGCCTTTGGAGCTTGCTTTTAAAGATTGTCGCTTTTTCTTAAAGCCCCGCAAAATAATCGTAGCCAAATAAAGCCCAGTAATCTTTTGGACGAGTGTCCGAAAATTTAATTACGCCCACTCTTTTCAAACTTTTATAGCCATATTTTACGGGAATAATCAGCCGTAAAGGAGAACCATGTTTTTTCAAGAGTGGCTTTCCGTTCATTTCATAAGCTAAAATTGTTTGTGGATGCACCGCACTTGGCATATCAATTCCTACGTAATATTTGTCGTCGGGCGTTTCCATTCCTACGTATTGGTATAAATTTTCGGCATCTTTTTGCCCAATTTTATAATGATTCATTACGTCTACAAACCGAACACCGCCCCAGTGTTGAATCTGCGACCAGCCTTCAATACACTTAAACTCAAAAACAATATCTTGTTTTGGTAAGGCCTTTAATTCATCTAAAGTAAGCTCAAATTTATTATCGCCCGATTCTATTTTTACTTTATAATCTTCCTCCAAGGGACTCACTAAGCCAACCCCACCATTCACTCGAACATTCCTTTGAGCCTCTGACAGTGGGAATATCGGAGCTAAATGATTGTCATTCAATATTTTACCCGTTAAACGTTCATTAAATTCCAACGTTTTTCGTAAGGGAGCCAGTGTGTTGTTGAGAGATGAACTGGCATTTATCCATTTCCATACGCCAATCGGTACAAGACTCAAAACGCCAAAACCTACGAAAGCCTTAATGGTTTTGCGTCTAATTTGTTGGTCGGTTGTTAATTCTTCTTTCATAATTTTTCTTTTACTTCAAACCCTGTTATCATACTCTGAAAATTTCTCCAGCCGGCTTTCATCACTTGCAAAATGTGGACCACAAAAAATATTGCAAAGCCGATTGTGAGCGTAAAATGCTCGATTCTGGCTAATTTGTATCCGCCTAAAATAGTCGTCAACCAGGCTGCTTGCACAGGTCTGAAAATGGCCCATCCTGTAAGTATTGACCCAAAACCCATGACAATTACCAACGAATAAACAACCCGTTGAGCAGCATTATATTTATCCTGCGGAGGACACGTTTTACTAATTCCCAAATCGTGTAAAACCACCTGAAATGCTTCTTTGAATGATTTTTTTTCAGGAATGATTAATCGCCATTCACCCGAAATCATGGTGTACGAAAAATATAAAATTCCGTTGATGGTAAATAACCACATCGTCGCAAAATGCCATGCCATACCTTTGGCTAATTGACCAGACAAACCGAAAAATGAATAAAAACCTTTCGGAAAAAATTTGAAAAGAAGGGTATCACCAATCTGTATTTTATAAATTCCATTCGCCCAATAAATTAACATTCCTGACCAAATCATCACGAAAAGTAAGGGGAAATTGACCCAGTGAAACCAGCGAATTGCTAGTGGATGTTTAAGGACTATTTTTTTCGTCATATTAATTCAGATTTATAATGCAAATGTGAGAATAAATTTTAACTAATAATGTCCGTTGGATGTCATATTTATTTAAACATTAACGGAACTATGCACTACTTGGCCGAGTAGTCCTCCAATATCCATAGCGAGAGGTTTAAACCCCTCGCTATGGATATTGGAGGGTATTTATTCTCCCGAATAACATTTCCGCTAAATAACACATAATTCCGAATATTAATTATACAGTTTTGGAAAAGTCTGGAAACTTGCCCAGCCTCTAAATAAATCCTATTCATCAGTTTGTTTTGCTTATGTTTCTATCTGTTTGCAAATAAAAAACCCCAACAAATAAATTCGAAGGGGCTTTTATATTTTATGGATTGCTATCGAGGGGTAACTTTTTAATGTCGTTCGGCTTTAAAAAATTAAGAAAAACCCTAAACAACCTTTGTTAGATACCTAGTTTTCAGTCATCTGTGATGCTTTTGTGCGGTTTTGTGACCTTTCCACAATTAATTTCGCCAATAACCAATCTTAATTCATAACCTTAATGTTTCTTAGAGAGTATTTGGTCGTTTAGTATTAAGAAAACTTAATTTTTGTTTATTGAAGAATTGAATACCATATACCCTAATCCAATGGTCTCAAGGCTAATTTTAATCTGGACATAATTTCACAGAAGAAGATTCCAATTCTTATTATATAGGTTTAATTGTTTCAATACACATTCTCTTATTTTTCGATTACATTTGAATCTCTAGCGAAAATCTCTTTTGAAAAGTGTCCGTGTCATCCGTCTGCCGTACCCTTTATCGCCGAGTTTTCACCTTACTTAAAACCCAATTTCCTACTTGTTCTCCTTCTATAAATCCATTATTTAAAGCTGGGCGAAAATGAATTCCGCCATAGAGACGACTGATGGAAGCCATTTGGGCGGCTTCACGGAAAGAGTTGAATTTTCTGACGGGTATTCCATAGGGAATCTCGGTAGAATCGGCAAAAGCAACGTTTTCTCCTAAAGTTTTATTTAAAACCACCATTGCAGCCGCTGAAATTACTGAGTGCCCGGAAGGATATTCTGGAAAAGGGGGCGTCTGCAGAACTGGTACCCAATCTTTATCAATATTAGCATTAATAATACTTTCCGGACGAATGCGAACGGTACGATATTTCTCCGTCCAGCACGAAATAAAACCGTCAAAAATAGCCACGGAAGTCAATAAATATGCTTCAACCGTTTGTCCTAAATCTGATTTCTGTTGGCGAGTTACTAAGGAAGTGATGCCCATCCAATGCCCACCAGGTGATACTTTTTTAGTAGCAAACATGGCATGACCCGTAATATTCATTTTAAAAGGATTACAGTCCCAAAAGTTAGCAATATTTCGTTGTTCATCGCTGAGATTATTTACGGTATTATAACAATCCATCACCTCTTTATAATATTCGCTTCCTTTGGTTAAATCAAATTTAGAAGGTGCTTTTGGGGGAAATTGACTGCACGTATCAAGTGTTAAAGGTCTGATTTTCATCCAATTAGGCTCAACAGCATCCATGTAGGCGGGCGGCGTTGGTATCCAAGTCCCGGGTAGATTGGTAACGGTATATCTAAATCCACGAGTTTGTTTATAATTATCTTTTTTGGAATAATTCATAATCGAAGCTGCCACCGAATCGCCAAAAGCGATGGAATTTTCGTAAATATCTGCCGGAATGCCCGTTGCTCTGTACTCATTCCATAATTTTTCTTCAAAACCTACATATACATCTTGCGCAAAAGTTAGGTTTTTACCAACCGTCAAAAATGCACGGGTTGCTGCCAAACCATTGCAGATTTTCTTAGAAGAATCCAAATGAAAAACTGTTTTGAAACCTCCCAATTGCCCAACCATTGATTTATATTTCGGGTTTCCAGCAATGCCCGCTTCATAAGCCGCTAAAGAAGCGTATAGGTATATACGACTCGAAACGGGAGGCGGAAAAATATCGTGGATGATTGATTCAGTGACTTGAAGTTGTGTGCGGCGTAAAAATTCTGGATTCTCAGCCGACTTTTTCCAATCAGCGTTTTCTTTTTTACAACTGATTATCAGTGAAATGCCGGCAAAAAAAATAAGGAAATTACGTTTCATTGGGTGGTTTTTTAATTAGAGTTCAAAATTACACAAAATGGTTCGATTTAATAAATACAAGCGCTTAAATGATTTTAAGTATGGCCTTAGATATGAAAGTTTATCAACATTCACCATTGTCTAAATACTATTTTATTCCGGTGCTTGGCTTTTCTTTCAATGAAGAGGCTATTTTACCTAAATGATTTTAAAAAAATGAGTTAGAAAAATACGAAAATTCCCATTAATTAAAAAGGCTAAAATAGCTGCAAGCAATAATGAATATACTTTATTCAATATTCTTGTAATTAGATTTTCATGATGATGTTAAAATTCTTCAAGACTGAATAATTTATAAATTTGCTTAATTGAGTAATGTTTTTCGTGTCTGCTCCAATCATACACTTTCAATGAAGACTCGTGAATTAATCAAGCCATCTCAGAACTATTGTAATCAGTAAAAAGTTACCCTCGTATATACTTTTTCAACAATACACGATGAAATTAAAAGTTGCTTGTGAGCTCGAATATGAATTGAAAGAAAACGCTCCTCTAATTTTGATGCTTCGTCCTAGAAACGGCGCAGGGCAACAATTGATTGAAGAAATTTATCAAATTATTCCAAATATTCATTTTTCTGAATACACTGACGTATATGGAAATTTATGTCAAAGAATCTTTGCTCCAATTGGTAAATTAATCATCAAAACACAGTCTATTTTTGAAGTTCACGAAACGCTCGAAACCAATATGAATGCGGGTTTTGTTCCCGTTGAAAATCTTCCCAATGAAGCTATTATTTACCTGTTGCCGAGTCGTTATTGCGAGTCGGATAAATTGTCTTCTCTTGCTTTTGAAATCACGAAAAATATTCCTTTAGGTTACCCACAAGTTGAGGCCATTCGGATGTGGGTAAAAAATAATATTTCCTACCAATACGGACGTAGTTCATCTTCAACGTCCGCCGCTGATACTGTTCAAACAAAAATAGGCGTTTGTCGAGATTTTACCCACCTATGTTTAGCACTTTGTCGGGCCTTGAATATTCCTGCTCGTATGGTTGTTGGATACCTTAACGATTTAAAACCGATGGATTTACATGCTTGGTTTGAGGCCTATGTAGGGGATAAATGGTACACTTTCGATGCGACTCCACATGCCCCAAAGGGAAATAGCGTAATAATTGCCTACGGTCGGGATGCCAATGATGTTGCTTTTGCGAGTCAATTTGGAGACATGACTTTGCTGAATATGGCCGTTTCAGTGGAAAAGGTTGAATAATATTTCTTAAAACATCTTTCTGAAAAATTAAGTTATGTTTTGACTAAACAAATAAAAATATTTTGAAGATAATTATTATCGGTGCAGGCGTAGCCGGACTTTCTGCCGCCAGAATTTTAACCGAAAAAGGACATGATATTACGGTTCTTGACAAAGGTCGTGGCGTAGGAGGGAGGATGTCCACACGGACGATTGATAATGCTAAAGCCGATCATGGTGCCCAGTATTTTGCGGCAAAATCACCTGAATTTCGAGCGTTTATTTCAGAAATGCAATCAGAAAATATCACCGCAGAATGGCACCTTGCCCAACGTGAAAACGTGCGGTACATTGGGGCAAAAGGAATGAATACCATTCCTAAAAAAATGGCTACATTACTCAATGTTTTAGTTAATGAAAAGGTGATTCTAATCGAGAATAACTCCGTAAAAACTGAATCAGGAAATGTATATACTTTTGATAAGTTGATCATTACTATCCCAATTCCACAGGTAATTGACCTTTTTCAAAATTCAAAAATTTTTTTTTCAGAAAAGGATAAAAGTGTGCTTGCTTCGGTTGAATACATGCCTTGCATCGCAGTTATGGCCTTACTTAAAATACCAACCAAAATCTTGAGTGGGGGTATTATTTTAGAAAATCAACCCGTTGCGTGGATCGCAGATAATTTCCAAAAAGGAATTACCCAAGTCCCATCCGTAACACTTCATGCCTCATCTTCCTACAGCGTCACCCATTTTGAAGACAATTTGGAAGAAGTAGCTGAAAAATTGTTATCATCTGTTAAACAATATGTTGAGCCCAAAAATATCGATTCTTTCCAAACCCATCGATGGCGATTTAGCAATGCCATCGAACGTTGCCAAGAGTCTTTTTATCAAATTGACAATCAACCCATCTTCTTAGGGGGTGATGGCTTTGGGTTAGGAAATGTGGAGGGTGCATTTTTGTCTGGATATTATTTGGGTATGAATTTTTAAACCATTTCTTAAAGCATTTTTTACCTTTCATCGTGTTTCAAAGATAAGTTATCAAAATAATTCCTCCATAAAATTTGTTTTTATTAGAAAAAAAATATTCCATTCTTCATTAATTTTACGAGCCTAGAATTTATGACATTGGTTCGTCTTTTTGACAAAAATAAGATATTTTCTCAGAAAACATCAACTATAAACTTAGAACCGTTAACTAATCTTGGCTAAATAAACTTTCTTGCCTAATTTTGTGAGACTATGAATTTAATCATTCTAGGCACATAAACTGTTAAATAAAAATGAGAGAAATACAATTCAGAGAGGCACTTCGTGAAGCATTAAACGAAGAAATGCGCAATGATCCATCCGTTTTTTTGATGGGCGAAGAAGTTGCCGAATATAATGGAGCTTATAAGGTATCACAAGGAATGTTGGACGAATTTGGTCCGGATCGTGTGATTGACACACCCATTGCCGAGTTAGGTTTTGCAGGAATTGCCGTTGGGGCAGCCGCAAACGGTTTGCGTCCCGTGGTTGAATTTATGACTTTCAACTTTTCTTTGGTTGCCATTGACCAAGTGATTAATTCAGCTGCCAAAATGATGTCGATGTCAGGCGGGCAATATCATTGTCCAATTGTGTTTCGTGGACCAACTGGTAATGCTGGACAATTATCTTCTCAACACTCTTCAAATTTTGAAAACTGGTTTGCCAATACACCTGGTTTGAAAGTGATCGTGCCCTCTAATCCAGCCGATGCAAAAGGCTTGTTGAAATCTGCCATTAGAGACAATAATCCAGTAATTTTCATGGAATCGGAATTGATGTATGGCGACAAAGGACTAGTTCCAGATGGGGAGCATCTTGTACCAATCGGGAAGGCTAATATTGTAAAAGAAGGAAAGGATGTAACCATTGTAACCTTCGGAAAAATGCTTTCAAGAGTTGTAATGCCTGCGGTTGCTGATTTAGAAAAAATAGGAATCAACGCAGAGGTAATTGACCTAAGAACCGTTAGACCTATTGATTATGAAACTGTTATCAATTCAGTAAAGAAAACTAACCGTTGCGTGGTTGTGGAGGAAGCCAACCCAATTGCGGCATTGTCGTCTGAAATCGCTTATAATATTCAGCGTTGGGCATTTGATTTTATGGATGCTCCCGTCATCCGTGTAAACTCAAAAGATCTTCCATTGCCATACGCACATACGCTTTTAGAAGCCATCCTTCCAAGCATTGCTGGAACAATTGACGCTGTTAAAAAAGTAATGTATAAAGGATAAATCAATTTTTTCAGTTAAATGAACACCTCTTAAATTCAATTTTGGGAGGTGTTTCTTTTTACACTTTAGGTTAATACCTACTTAGAATAATGATTTGAAAAAATCCACAAATTTTAACTTAATTTTCTTTAATTATTTCAATAAATTGATTTATTTTAACATTAATTTTCGTATTCATTAAGTATTTGATTTTAAATTCAATGAATTCATTCCAAAATATCATTCCAATCTGTATTGCATTTTTCTTTTTAGAAGCCTGTACTTCCAATGAAGTCACGCCAGATGCAGCGCTAATTCAGCCTAAAACGATGACGGTTGTTACTTATAATGAAGTAAATCCAACCCGTATTTCTTATACGTGGAATGATAACTTAATTACTTCATTTGTTGTCAAAACCCTGAATACTGCCACCAAGCAGGATTTTATTCGTAAATATGATATTTCGAGGAACGAGAAGCAACTTATTCAGAGCATCTTATATACCTACGAAGGCGGTGGTTTTCCCGATGGTAATACCGTTCAAAATTACAATTACAGCAACGATAATACTCAAATAAGTTATTTATCAACAATTTGGAAATACAACGATTCGGGAAATTTGGCTAATTTAATCTATTGGTCGAGGGCGATTTCGGGTTTTGTGGAGTATAACTATAATAATTTAAATCAATTAACCAAAATGTCTTGGGTAGAACAACCCTACTTCAATAACGTTTATACAATAGGGTCATATACAAACTTGGAAAATCCACTTTATAACATCGCAAAAAGCAATCAATTTCTTACCCTGAGTATTGACAACGTGGAATTAGCTATGAGTGAATCGGTTTATTTGCCGAAATCTTACGACAATGGTTTAGTCGATAATTTCGTCATACATGAAGTTGATGCCCAAAACCGTGTCAATTCCATCACTATAAGCAACAATGGGATTATTTTAAAAAAATATACTTTCACTTATTAATTTCAGCATAACCTACTTGAAAGATTCATCGCTTAGAAATTTAATGTTAATTGCTTTCCCACCATTTCATCCGAAAATTCAAGATTGGAAAGGGAAATTCCCAACAGCCTAACAGCCTTTTCCACTGGATGAATTTGTGCTAACAAATCAAACGAAATCTTTTCAAAAAATGCTTTTTCTATGATCGGAGAGAGGGCGGTTTTGCTTCTAGTAATCTGTTGAAAATCAAGGTATTTCACTTTTAAATTGACTGTTCTCCCAAATCCTTTTGTCTGCTCGCAATACAGCCAAACGTCTTCAATCAGTGGTAATAGGCCCGCTTCTAGCTCGATTCGAGTTTGTAAATCTATATCAAATGTGTTTTCAGAACCAACCGATTTGCGTATTCGATCGGGGTTGACGGGTCGATTATCATTGGCACGGGCAATATCGAAATAATATCCTCCCGCTTTTCCGAAATGTTTTCGGAGAAACGCTTCATCTTTTTGTCGTAAATCTAAGCCCGTAAAAATCTCCATTTTATTCATTTTCTCCGCCGTCACTTTTCCGATGCCATGAAAACGGTAAACCTCCAAACTTTCCACAAATTTTTCTCCTTGATTGGGTTTTATTACGAATAAGCCATCGGGTTTGTTATAATCAGAAGCCAATTTTGCCAAAAATTTGTTGTAAGAAACACCCGCAGAAGCCGTAAGGCCAGTCCGTTCCCTTATCTTGATTTTTATTTCTTTAGCAATTTCAGTAGCGGAGGTGATTCCTTTCAAGTTTTCGGTAACATCCAAATAGGCTTCGTCTAATGAAAGCGGTTCAACCAGCGGCGTATATTCCAAAAATATCTCTCTAATTATTTTAGAAGCAGCTTTATAAGCATCAAAGCGAGGTTTTACAAAGATAAGATTTGGGCATTTTCGAGCTGCAACCACTGATGGCATTGCGGACCGAACGCCAAATTTACGAGCCTCATAACTGGCAGCGGCTACTACACCACGCTCACGAGAACCACCTACGGCAAGGGGTTTTCCACGCAACTCGGGATTATCCCGTTGTTCAACGGATGCATAAAATGCATCCATGTCTATGTGAATAATTTTTCTCATGCGGGTTCAATCATTATTGTTACCTATACCCTTCCGCCTGTATATTAAACAATTCTGCATACCTTCCACCTTTCGCCAACAATTCCGAATGCGTTCCGATTTCTAACACTTGCCCTTTATCCAACACCAAAATTCTATCCGCCATTCTTACGGTTGAAAAACGATGCGAAATTAAAATGGCAGTTTTGCCTTTGGTCAAATCGGCAAATCGTTTGAAAACTTCATACTCTGCTCTTGCGTCCAATGCGGCAGTAGGTTCATCCAAAATGAGTACGTCTGCCTCTCGTAAATACGCCCGTGCGAGTGCCACTTTTTGCCATTCACCACCCGATAATTCCACGCCTTTTGCAAATCTTCGTCCTAGCGGTTGGTCGTAAGTCAAGGGTAATTGGTCAATTACAGAATCTGCGAGGCTTTGTTGAGCGGCTCTTTGCAAGGCCGTTAATTCCTCCCGATGCACAATATCTCCCACTGCAATATTATCTCCCGCCGTGAACTGAAACCGTTGAAAATCTTGAAAAATTACGCCAATATGCTCCCGTAATTCCCTAAGATTATACTCTTTTAAATCATAACCATCCAATAAAATTCGTCCTTCATCGGGGTCGTACAACCTTCCTAACAGTTTTACAAGGGTAGTTTTACCCGCTCCATTCTCGCCAACCAACGCTAATTTTTCGCCCACTTGAAGCATGAAATCTAAATGCCTATTTGCCCATTTATTTGAATTTGGGTACTTGAAGCCCACATTTTCAAAACGAAAACCTTCTTGAATAATTTTAGGAAAAGCCCGTGGATTGGCAGGAGAAGTTATTTTTGGAATGATTTTATAAAATTCAAATAAATCATTCAAGTACAAGGCTCCTTGGGAAATGCTGTTGAATCGCCCTAAAATACCTTCCAATAGTGAACGTAATTGTCGGAAAGAACCAGCCAAAAAGGTAAGGCTTCCCACGGTCACTGACCCGTTTACCGTTTGAATAATAATGATTCCGTAAGCCGAAAAATATCCCAAGGTTCCCACCGATAAAAGCAAACTTCCCCAAACGGCTCTTTCGATGGATAAGGTACGATTTTCGTTAAAATAGAGGATGGATAAATTCTTGAAACGTTCAATCAGAAAGTCTGATAAACCAAATAGTTTTACCTCTTTGGCGGTGTCATCACTCGCTCCGATATAGCGATAATAATCCAATTCACGTCGTTGGGGAGTCCAACCAAATTGAAGTGAATAACTTTTAGCGTTGAAGTGTAATTCACCCAAAAACGAAGGAATTACTGCCACCAGCAGCAATAAAATCAACCAAGGATTGAAAGCAATCAGACCCACTAAAAGTAAGCCCATCGTAATGAAATCTTGCCCTTGGGCAAGCGTCTGCGAGAGCAAAACAGTACGCCCAATAGTTTGTTGTCTGGCACGTTCGAGTTTGTCATAAAAATTGGCATCTTCAAATTGCGCTAAGTCCAAAGAAGCAGCATGCTTCATTAATTGAATTGAAGTTCTATTGCTAAATAAATCACCTAATAAGCTGTCAGTCAAGCTAATACCTCTTGAAAGTAAATCGCCCACGAGGGCTAAAATAAACTCAACACCAATTAATAAATACAAATGGTTAAAGTCTTTTGGTGAATGATTTACTTGAAAAATAACCTCATCAATGATTAATTTTGCTACGTACAAGGCCAAAACAGGCATACCAGAACGAATTAAACGGAGAAAAGTATTGCTAATCGTGAGCGAAGGCGAAGTCTGGTAAACTTCCTTCAAAAAGGCAGGTAGATTTGTCAAAGCCTTGAATCGTTCACGCATATTGGGTTTGTTATCTGTAGAATCTTTGGGAGAATTTCGAGCCATGTTATTGTTTTGGGATATAGAATAATAACGGAGAGAGGAGAGATTGGGTTCAATAGATTCTATTGAGAGGTTTTGTTTAGAAAAGGGAAATGAATATATTTGTGGAGTTAGCTTTATGATTCTGTAATGTAATCATAAGATTGGAATTCGTTTTAAATTATTATCCAATCATAATATAACTAAGTAGAATATTTTTTAAAATCTTAAAAGCTGAAATAAAATGATTGATATAAAAACGGCTGTGAAAAAAGCCAAAGAATATTTGGTAGATTTTTTTCCTGAAAAAGCAGATAGCATTCGATTAGAAGAAACTGAATTTAATGAAAATGCTGACGTTTGGAAAGTTACATTAAGTTTCATGGAAGAAAGAGATCAAGTTGCATCAGTGACAAAATCTCCACTTGCTGATATGTTTCAAGGCTCCATACCCTCAGAGTATAGAGTATACAAATCATTAAAAATACGGGCAAAAGATGGCGAGGTTTTGGGTATGACAATTTGGAAAGCTTAATCTTATGGTTAATTCTTTTATTAAAAAATTTAGAGAAAGAGGTATTTTAGTTGATACAAATCTTCTGATATTACTATTAGTTGGCACTTATGATGAAAAACTGATTTCATCTTTTAAAAGAACGATAGTTTATACGGTCGAAGATTATAGAAATTTGGAAACTTTCCTTACAAGGTTTGGAAAACATTATTATACACCAAACATACTTACTGAAATAACTAATCTTACTGATTCAATTAATTCAGAACCAAATTTCTCTTTTTTTCTACACATAAAATATGTTTTAAATAACTTTAAAGAGGATAGGGTTTCTTCCGATGAAATTATGCAGTTAAAATCGTTTATGAAATTTGGATTAACCGATGCTGTAAATTGCAAATTATCTGATAATTATTTGGTATTAACGGATGATTTGAGGTTATATTCATATTTGGCAAATCAAGGATTACCTGCTATCAATTTTAACCATATTCGTAACTTTTATCTTTAATTGAACATAAAAGTTATTCATAAAAAGAAATTAAAAGAGTATTGATTAAATGTGTGTTTGTTAATTGAACTCAAAAAAAGGCGAACATTGCTGTCCGCCGTTTTTAATAATCAGTATTTCTACTTCGCTTGCTCTTTCAATTTAGCAATTTCCTTTTCCGCTGATTGAATTTTGGCTTCAACATCCTGACGGAATTTGTCTGCATTTTTAGATTTTGCAAAGAATTCTAAGTTATTTCTGTACGTGGCAATATCATTTTCAAGCGTTTGAATTTTACGACGAGCATCTGAATTTCCACCACCAGCGTTATTAGCATTATAATCACCTCTATTTGAGTTATGATCTCTGTTTCCACCACGGTCGTAACGATCGTTATTAGAATCATTTCGTCCGCCAACACTCCTTTCGGGTCGCTCGCCTCGTGGAGGGCGTGGACCGTCAGTCATGGTCAATTGCTCTTTTTCTTTGCTCGAAAGTTTGCCCATGGCACTCACATACTTATTGATGGCGTTGATATAACGCTTACCAATTGTTTGCATATCTTTCTTAGGAACAAATCCAATTGATGACCATTCTACCTTGAATTCAGCCAAACGAGCCGTATTTGCTCCCTCAACAGATTCTGCTTCAATGGAATCGCAAAGCGCAGTTTTCTTTTCTAGATTGGCTTCAAAATCTTTTTCAACGTGTTGATTTTTGGCACGTTTCGCATTAAAAAACGCATCACAAGCGGTTTTGAATTTCTCGTAAATCGAATCTTTATTTTTCTCAGGCACGTGGCCAATATCACGAAATTCTTTTTGTAAACGAATTACCGTATTGGTTGCTTCCTGCGAATCGTCTCCACTTTCCAAAAGAGCCTCAACTTCAGCAATGATAGCTGTTTTAGCTACTAAATTTTCATCACGTTTTGATTCTAAAACTTTAAAAAATTCAGTTTTGTTCCGGAAGAAAGTCTTGATATCCGACCAAAATTTATCACTCAATTCTTTACCTTTTTCTTTCGGCATGAAACCTTTGATTGCATTCCATTGATCTTGTAGCGCTAAAAGTGTTTTGGTTCGGTCATTCCATTCGGTAATCGTAGTTGAATTAAAAGTGGCAAAAGGCTCAATTAATTCGGCGATGGCTAATTTTAAAGAAAATACTTGTTCGGCTTCGGCTTTTGAGGCTTCTCCTTGTTCACGGCGTTTATTGTAAATTACATCCAAAGCATCTTTTACTCGTTGCCAAATTAGTTCATTTTCCTCTTTTGGAGCGGGTCCAACATGTTTGTATTCTTCAAAAGCAGCAACGGCTTCGTCCAACATTTTGCCCGTAACGGGCTCTGTTTTGGCCACTTCTGATATTTTTTCAATCTTAGTACAAAGTTCAATTTTTTGTTGAAGATTCCGCTTACGGTCAAGTTCCAATAATTCAAAATAAATACTCCTGTTACTGTAAAATCTATCAACTAAAGCGTGGAAAGTTTGCCATAATGTGTTGTTATGGGGAGAATTTATATTTCCTGCCGATTTCCATTCGTCTTGAATTTTTTTGAATTCGTTAAAACCCGTTTTGATGTGAGCAGGATCCGAACTGTCTTCTCCTTCCACAAGGGTACGTAAACGGTTGATCAGTTCAGTTTTTTGATTGAAGTTTTTGTCCTTTTCTTTCTCAATACCTTGAAAATACTTTGAACGCTCATCCTTCAAACCTTTAAAAAGTTTGTCGAATTGCTCAACGTCAGCATCATATTTATAGTCGAAACCTTCTTCAGAATCCTCATTTGCCTCCTTGAATTTGGCAAGTGCCTCAGCTTTGTTATTTGCTTTGATTTGCTCAAATAATGGTCTAACCTCTTTTAAAGTATCTTCCGAACGTCGGAAAGTGCCCACCGACGGGTTTTCTTTTACATCCTCCATGATTTTTTCCAATGCAGCAACAAAATCTTTTTTGGTGTAACCAGCGTAATCAACCGTTAAAGCTTCTATCGGCTCTGCTTCTGTTTGTGTCACGATCTCTTCAGTGGTAATAGCTTGTGGAGCTATTCCAACAAGCGGGGAAGTTTCCGAAGTTGGTTCAGAGATTAGCGCTGTGGTAAAATCAGTTGGTGCGGAAAGCGCTTCAGCAGTAACTTCTTCTACTGGGGTTAATTCCTCAACTGGTTCAGAAACTTCAAGTTTTGACTCGGAGGCTTCTTCTTGAACTGGTTCAGTAACATTACGCAGAAACTCCGAAGTTGTTTCATTAGTTTGTTCAGATGCTTCTGATGCCTCTCTTACTGATGAATCTACTGCCTCAGTAGTCTTAGTTGTCTCGATAGCCTTTGCTTCGATTTCTTCTTTAATTTCTTTTGCTTCTTCGTTAATCATGCGTGCTTTTCGATTTCGAGGGTGTTTTAGGGTTGAGGCCTGCAAAATCGTTAATATGAGATAAACATTTTAATCGGGTGTTACCCGCTGACATACAGTTAATTGTTTGTGGCCATAAAATATTAACACAAAAATATGTAAAATACTTAGAGATTCTTACAACCAACAGCAAAAATTACGTATTTTCAAATTTAAATTACAAATTTTTAATTGCTTTGGGAAAATAATTATTGATCCGATTGGGTAAAATTTTTGCCCATCCTAAACCGAAATTTTTAAAGGTCATCAATGACCAACCTTTTTGTGCTTCACTCAGCTTGAAATCCTCTCTTCGTAAATATTTTAAGGCCTCTTCGTTTGTGAGTTCAACCCTGTTGATAGTCGGAGAAATATACAAACTAAGCGCCAACTGGTGGTCGGGTATTAAATCTTTTCCCGCAATTTTTCCCATTTTCACACCTGCCTTACGGATATGTAGGTAAGATTCTAAGACTTTTATCAAATATTCGTGTTCTGAATTTATTAAAAAAAACTCTTCCTTGACGTTGTACCAGTTGTATTTGTCAATGTCTTTTATCCAAGACCTAAATACTTCTCGCTGGGTTCGGCGACTGTTATTTTTGATGGGTCTTCCAGCACGGACGAAGGTTTCTTTTTCGGGATTATTCTTTTTCAAAGCAGTTATAAAAAATCCTTCACCTTTATCACCGGCATAGAAACGGAGATTTTTCTCTGCCGTGTTATTAAAAGTCAAAGCGGTCGTTGCACCATATTTTTCACAAATCCAATCTATAACTTCTTCATTTTCAGTCGATGAGTACGAAGCGGTTGAATAAATTAAAATTCCACCTTCTTTCAAACACGCCCAAGCATCGCCAATGATTTGTTTTTGTTTTTGAGCAAAAAGTGCTACGTTTTCTAAGGACCAATCTTTGATGGCCTCGGGATTTTTACGAAATAATCCCGAACCTGAATTAGGGGGGTCAACGATTACCACATCAAAAAATCCAGATATGTTGCCAAAATCTTTGTAGGCATTGCTGGTAACAATGGTATTCATTGTTCCTAACTTAGTCATATTGTCGGCTAAAGTATCCGACCTTGTGCTAATTACTTCATTACTTACCAGGATGGATTCCTCCGTGATTATACTAGCGATATGCGTATTTTTTCCATTTGGGGAAGCACATAAATCGAGGATTCGTAGGTTTTTTAATAAATCAACTGTATTTCTAAGTACGTATTCCAGAGACATTGAATTTGACTCTTGCAAGTTGTAAATTCCTGCGTAGAAAAGTGGATCCACGCCAAAATTGGGTGACTTATCTACATATTTTCCGTAGTCGGAAAAAGCAGTATTCGTTGTTACTACCGGCGTTTCCACGTACAAATTCTCAATAACTTTGAAAGGATTTAAGCGAATGGAAATGGGTGATTCGCCTTGTTCATGGGCTTGATTGAAGGCTTCTTTGTCGAAACCTTTTATCTCGCTGATTGAATCAATTAAAGTTTGGGGAATTTTCATCACCCAAAATTACGTATAATTTGGCGAATGAAAATTCTTTCCATTAGTGCCAAACCAAAATTTATCCCAATAATTTTGCAAAAGTTACAAACCATCACAAAACTATTGGGATAAATTAACACGATCTCTGTTGTTAAAACCTACGTATTATTTAATATTTCCCCCTGGATTCAATTTGCTCGGTACTGAAGCAGGAACGGTTTTGTCAAAATTGTCGTCCGAAAGTGTGTTGATAAAAGCAACGATTGCCGCTGCATTATTCTGAATTCTAAGATTTCTAATTCTGCCATCAATTTGTCTATTATTTACATTTGGATTTTGAGAATTTCCACCAGCGATTCTCCCGTAGAATCTTAAAATATCGTCTAAAGTACCAAAGACGCCACTGTGCATATAGGGAGGCGTTACTTTCAAATTGCGCAAGCTAGGTGTTCTGAAGCTATATGTTCCATTTGCGCCAGCATCAGAGGTAGCTAATTTAGCATTATCTGGCACCGAAAGCACGTGTAATTGGTAATCTGAAAACATACTTCCGGCATGACAGCCTGCACAACCTACGGTTTGAAAAGCATTCATTCCTTGAATTTCCAAGGCATTCATGGCGCTTGTTTCGCCTCTTTTAAAACGGTCGAAAGGTGAGTTATTGGCAGTTAAGGTTCTTTCAAAAGCGGCAATTGCTACGCTCATATTGGCAGAAGTAATTGCTTGCGTCCCACCAAAAGCATTTTTAAAGAGTAATTGATATTCTGGAATATTTTTTAATCTTGCAATCACACTATCCAAGGCATTCGTTTCTGTAAATTTAGTCCCTCGCATTTCTTCCAACGTTTTGATGGGCTCAAGGGATTGCGTTTCAAGGCTTTTTATCCTAGAATCCCAGAACATTGGTGCAGTGCTTGGGTCGTAGTTACCGTTGGCATCCATACCGTTAAAGGCGGTATTCAAAATGGTTTGAGCATTTCTTTTGACAAAAACACCAGTTCTCGGATTCAAGAAATGTCTATTAACCCCTAAACCTACGCCTCCTGTGCCAATTGATAAATCCAAACGATCAGTATACCCGGTCGCAGGATGATGGCAGGTGGCACAAGCAACGTCTTTGTTGCCCGACAAAATCGGATCCCAAAATAATGTTTTACCCAAGGCAATCGTTTGTGGACTGGCTGTTGCGGCATCAACTCTCAAAGAAGAAGGCGTTAATTTTTCCGAAAGGGTTGTGACTTCGGAATCATTAGTCTTACAAGAAAAAACAAGAAATGATAAGATAAGACTAGCGAATGCCGAAAAAAGTTTTGTGTGGTTCTTCATAATAAATAAAAAAATAAAAATTGAGCAGTTAAAAATGATTAATGTAAATTTTTATCAAAATATTAAGCGTTAAATTTTGGAGGATTCTCAAAGTCAACGAGATTATCGGTTAAATCTTATGTACTTAGAAGAACTTTTTTGAAAAAACTTGCGCAATACTATTTTTTTACTCAAAATAATTATTTTAGACCCGGCAAAGTCTTCGGAATTGTGATTATTTCTGTCTGTCTTCCATCAATATACCTAAATCCTTTTTCATCAAAAAAACCGTCTTCCTCCAACATAATTCTGATGGTTTTTTTCCATTCAGCAATCTCCACGGCGGCATTTAATTCGATTGAAAATGCCGTATTTGGATTGAGTGGGTAATCGCCACTTCCAATAGTTTTGCCCTGATTGTCCCACATGCCAATCGTAGGTCCAGCAGCGTGTCCGTGATTGCCGATTGGGTGCGTGTAAATTGTACCATTCAAGCCTCCTTTCTTTGATTGTTCGAGGGCTTTAGATAAAATTTCGTTCCCCGACATTCCGATTTTAAAATTATCGGTCAAACAATTTTGCACTTGATTCCCCTGTTTAAAGGCATTTTTTAGAAAATCGGGAATATCACTTTCGCCCGAACGTAATACATAAGCGTGCTGTTGTTGGTCGGTGTTTAGGCGTAAATACGTTATCCCAAAATCACAGTGTAATAAATCTCCTTGTTTAATGATCTGCTTGGTTGGGCGTTTGGTGAATGTACGAAGATGGTCAAAATTATCGGGATCAGCCCGTTGAATATCCACTGTTGGATGAAACCATGTTTCCAAACCCAAATCTGTTACACGTTGGCGCATCCACCAAACCACATCGTCCGTGGAGGTTACCCCTGGTTGAATAACTTTATCCGAAAAGGCTTCTTGAATAATCTCGTGCGAGATTCTACAAATTTGTTGGTAAATTACCATCTCTCTTTCAGTTCGAGTTTCCAACCAGTTAACGGCCAAATTGGCAGCTGAAACTACCCTGTTTTGAAATTGAATGGGTAATTTGTCCATAAATTCTTTCTGTTCTGTGAATGTCAGACCATCAGCGTGGGCGTAATATTTGGAGAAATTAAGTCCAATTTTCTGTGGGTTTTTCGCTTGAATTGTTTTCATTAAAGCATCCCATTGGTCGGGATTAGTTTTTAAATCCCATTCACCTTTTAGCAAATTCCCCACGTCATACCGAGCAATGGCCAACCGTTCCACGCCCTCTTTTTCGCCTTTATCCGAGAAAACCATAATCGTTCTACGCCTTGCTGAGAGCCAAACGGCGGGCAACATCGTTTTCATTACCGGGTCTTCGTTATATTCTCTGGAAATCAAAATCCACATATCGATGCCTTCTTTTCGCATCAATTTGGGCAAAAGATTAGTCATCTTATCTTCCAATAATTCATCAATTACTTCAGCACGTTCACGTTCGCACAGGATTTTCGACTGAGCAATAGCGCTGAGTGTTGAAAGAATGATTAGGAAAATGGGTAAAATTTTTTTCATATTGCATGTTTATTTTAAAAATTTATTTTTGATTTTTTTAAGCGGTCAATAAAAATTAAACAACGTTTTTATCTGGCGTAAAAAGTTGTTTAATAAATTTTATTTTTAGAATTACGAACATCAAATTAGGAACAACTATTCAATAAATTTACCGCCATAACTTCTTGTAAAATCCGTCTCCTAAGAAATTAATTAAACCTAAGTCTAAAAAATATTTTATCTGAATTTCGATTTTTTCAGGGATATTTTTCAGCGAGGGAAAGATTTTTTTGAGGTGGTTCTCGAACAAATTCACTTCTGCTAACGTAAAAACTTGCTGCTGGGTTAAATTTATACAATTAAAAACTTCCAATTGCCAACCTTCAAAAACTGCTGAAATTGCCTCAATCGGGGCATCCACTACATCAAAAGTTTCTTTGATGTGATCAACTTCAAATTTTGACAAACGTAATTTTCGCTCCGTAGTATTTTTATGAATCGGCATTAGTATTTTTTGAATTATATCAAGTTCTGCTTTTTTCACCGCTCTAGTTTCTTGGTGTTTGGCAATAATATTATAATCTTCCAGTACCTGCGCTACCAATATTTTGTCCTCTAAGAAAATACCATATTCAAAATTGTTGAGCAATCCATAGTCGGAAAAATTTGCCGAGGTAATGATGGCTTTTTTATCATCAAAAAGGTAAATATTTGAATGAATTCGTGGGTTAATTTTTATCTTTCCATTGGCAGCCATGAGGGTTTCGAAAGCTGATAAATCACTTTTGTTCGAATAGAAATGAGAGAATTTAAAAGTGGTAATCAATTCAAATTTTGTTTGACTTTGTTTTGATAAAATTAATTCTTGACAAATATTTTCTTTAACAAGTGGAGAAATAATTTTAATTGATTTTTTGGCGGTTGACACTAATTCAAGCAATTCATTTTTCCAAGGGGTGGTTATTATCCTCATTATTAAGTTTATTTATTTTTGTGTTCTTATTTTAATTCATTTTTAATAAAAAAGCGCATTAACAGCAAAATGAGCTACAGACGTAATTTTTCCACCTATTTTTTAAAGAATGTCAAATGGTGCATTTTACTACATTACCTTAAAAAGATTTTTCTTAATTATTTTTTTGACATAAATTAATTAAAATTTTGCGTTAATAAGGCTAAATTTTGTTTTTTGATTACCCAAGGTTTTTCCTAAATGTCCATGCCACAATTCTACTCTTTTTTTGCCCTTGCGCCATCTCAATTGTCCGGACTTCAAGGGCTTTCACGATTTTCAATGCTCGATAAATACTGGGCAAATGTTCTTTTTTAGCAATTAAACTGGTAAACCATCCGCATTGAGTGGGTATCTTTGACGATTCTATAATCATCTTTTTTACAAAACCTTCTTCTCCGCCCTCACACCAAAGTTCCGAATGTTGTCCACCAAAATTTAAGATCGGATCAGAGGATTTTTTACCACTTAACTTTTTTATTTTTCGTTGAGTACCTGCCTTTGCTTCAGCCAAAGAAGTATGAAAAGGAGGATTGCAAATCGACACTTCAAAAACTTCATCGGGTAAAATTATTCCTTTGAAAATATTTGTTGCGGAAGTTTGTAGTCGGACCTCAATTTTGCCTAAAAGAACCTTGTTATTTTCGATAATATATTTGGCTGATTGAATGGCTAAGGGATCAATGTCGGTGCCGACAAATTGCCAATCGTAGGCATGATTACCAATAATTGGATAAACACAATTGGCTCCAACGCCAATATCCAGCACTTTTATGGACTTTCCTTTCGGGATATTTCCGTTATTGTTTTCAGCTAAAAGATCGGCTAGGTAATGAATGTAATCCGCCCGTCCGGGAATAGGAGGGCAAAGGTAGTTTTTGGGAATATCCCAATTTGAAATATGATAGAAATGCTTCAAAATAGCCTTATTGAGCATTTTTACTGCTTCTGGATTGGCAAAATCAATGGTTTTAGCCTCATATTTATTGATGAAAAAAAAAGGTGAAAGTGCCGGGCAACTTTTGATTAAAGCTTGAAAATCATACCGAAAACGATGAAGATTTCGTGGATGAAGATTGCTTTTTTCGGTTTGAATCTCTTTCATTTTTTATTAATAAACCACGCCCATGCAATCAATACAAATTGAATTGGTAATCGAATTAATGCCACTTGATGACTTCCAATAGCAGGTTTTTGTCTGAAAATATCCCAAATATGGAGAGGTAAAAACAGCAACATCATTACCAAAATTCCTAACGTTGCCCAGCCACGAAACGTAGGAATAAATACCGCCAAACCACAAATAATTTCTAGCATACCAGATAAATAATTGGTTGCTTCATTTGGTAAAAAATTGGGTATAAAAGTGGCGTACATTTCGGGTTTGAGGAAATGATTTATACCCGCCAAAGTCATTAAAATTCCAAAGAGGAAAGTTAAAATTAGTTTTGTGGTTTGCATCAAATGATTCTTTAAAATGGGTTATAAATTACGATTTGCCTGCTGGATATGACGCTCGTTATGAACAATCAAAAACCGTAAGGCATCTCCGAGGTTCAATTTAAGAAATTTTGCGATAGAAATTGGTATTTTGATTGGTTGAATATCTTTGATGCGAGCCATTTGTAGAATTTGTAACATCCTTTCTTGCTGATTGATAAATTCCGCAACGGTAGCTTTGGCATCTAAATGTGTCTCAGGAATGTACGTTTTGAAGGCTTTATATTTTTTCTTACCCGTTTCAGGATTCATGGTTTCAACGGATTTGCGTCCTAACCATGAACTTTTTATGGTATTAGCATTAGTATTTTCTGGGCTATTTTTGATGCCATTTTCAAAGAGAGGAAGATAATAATTTCCGTATAAATTCAGGTGGACTAAACATTCTGAAATGCTCCAACCTCCTGTATTTGAAGATTTTAGTAAAACTTCATCCCTCAGGTTTTGGTATTGATGAATGGCTTGTTGTAGATGGGACTCAACCTGATTTTCTAAATGATTGAGCAAAATTGTTTTATTGGTCGTTTCCATGATTTTATGGTTTATGTTCTTGTTTTTAACCACAAAATTCATAAATTATAGTTTGATAAATATTGGTATTTACCAAGATTTACATTTTTACGGAATTAACCAATTTGCTGAAATTACTGGCATCAATGCCGATGTAGTTAGCGAGATATTTGTGTGGAACAATTTGAAGAATGTGTGGACTACGTTTGAGTAACTGTTTGTATTTTTCTTCGGAAGAAAAGCATTGAATCTCGACTAATCTTTCTAAAACTCCAGAAAATGCACCAATTAGACCTTTTCGTAGAAGTAATTCAATTTCATAATTGTTTTTTGCCAAACTTTCAACTTGTTGGAAAGAAGCTCTGAGAAAAGAAGAAGGACTAAGCGTTTCGTAATAAAATTTTGAAGGTTTATGATTCATCATTGAGTCTAAAACTCCCCCAAAATTGCCCCAATAGGTAAAAAGCAAAGTAGCTTCTCGGTTTTGTTCGTCTAAATAATACATCCTTTGTAAGCCCTCAATGACGAAATACAGATATTTTTCTTCCGTACCCGCAAGGGTTAAAACCTCTTTCCTTTTGGCAGAAAAGGGTTTTAGTAAAGCATAAAAACACTCAAAATCCTCTTCTGATAATGGATGGATATTATTGATGGTTTTTTGGAGGATAAGTTTGGAATCAGGCATTTTTAAAAGACCATGAGATTAATTATGATGGCTAAAATACCATCGCTGAATGTTTCTAGGCGAATTTTTGACATATTTTTTTAAATAATGTTTCCCCCGATTTGTAATCGGGGGAAACGAAATTACTTTGTCATTGCGAACGTAGTGAAGCAATCTGTTAGCTTACGAGAAAAGGCATTTAAGCTTTCTTTCATCAATCTAACAGATTTGTTTAACGAAACTCCGATTCGCTTTGCTCGCAATGACAAAGCCGATGATTTTTACTTTCCACCCAAAACCACAATCGTCTTCTTCTCAGCCCCAACCCCCGTAATCGTTAAAGATTTCCAAGTTTTAGGGAGTTTGATGTCCTTTATTTGGGTGATGCCTTCTTCGCCAATATCCAAACCGCCAAAACCATTGAGGATTGTTTGTAAAAATCCTCCCGCACCCGTGGCGAAATAGGGATTTGTGCCTCCAGCCGTTTCTGCCAAAACCCCAAAGGGTGGAACTTCATTGGGTTTATAGCTTTTGGTAAAGAGTTCAAAAGCCTTTTCGGTGTTATTCAAACGAGCATGTAAAATACACATAATTGCTTGTGACATCGCCGGCCCATCGGTTGACATTCGGGCTTCGTAATAATCTAAATCTTTCTTAATCAACTCTTTTTCAACTACTTGGTGCATTGGGTACGACAATAAATTAACATCGGCTTGTTTAATTGTTTCACCCTTGTAAGTTGCGTGTTCTTTTGTTACGCCCTCGGCATTTCTTAGAATTACTAAACCGTTCATTACCTCTTCCCATTTTGGATTTGGAGTAATTTTCAATTCATCGGCAGCATCAATCGCAAAGCCCAAAACTTCCTTGGTCATGCCATTGGTGTAGGCATTATCATCCACATTTTCCGCCCATTCATCCGCACAAACTACGTTGATGATGTGATATTTTCCGTCCGTTCCCTTTTCGGCACGACTAATCCAGAAATCGGCAACTTCTTTTAATAATGGATAACCACGAGTTTTGAGCCATTCTTTGTCTTTTGTAACTTCATAATATTTCCAAAATGCCCAGCCAATATCACCCGTAATATGATGCTGAAATGGCCCTGTCAAAGCCCAAACTGGCGTGGCTTCCTGCCCTTTATCATCCGATTCCCACGGGAACATTACGCCTTTATATCCGTGCGATTTTGCATTGGCACGAGCAGATTCCATGCGTTCAAAACGGTATTCCAAAATTGATTTAGCCATTTCTGGGTGCAAAACCAAAATGGCAGGATACATCCAAATTTCGGTATCCCAAAACACGTGACCATTATATCCCAAACCCGAAAGTCCCATGGGTGAAAGACTATAAGCCTGTCCTTCACGACAAAATGAATATAAATGATACATCGCAAAATGGGCTGCCCGTTGCGCTTCTGGGTCACCTTCGATTTTGATGTCGGAAGTCCAAAGTTTTGCCCAATCCGCTTTGTGACGACTCAATAAACGGTCGTGTTTTTCCAACGCCGCATAAATTGTTAATCTTTCCGCTTCGTTTTGTGGGTCGGGGGTTTGTTCAGTAGAAATCGTTGAACCAACAATACTAAATGAATAGGTTTCGCCCGCAATCATTTTTTTTGTAAACTTCAAACGGTGCATTCCGTAATCCCATTCTTCGTGAATCAATTGAGGTTCTTTCCCACGCTCCTCGCTGAAAATGAAAGAATTTGAGGCAGCTAGGGTGTGCCGGCCCGTCGGTGATTTTGCTACCGAAGTCATTAAAGGAATCAAAGCGTGCGGACGGTCAATGAGGGCATAAGAATTTTTGACATCCCGCAATATATCCGGGGCTGTCATTACGCTGTGGGGCGTAATATCGCAGTCTTTCTTGGCTTTTACTTCCACATCAATCATCATGGTAAAGGGCAAATGACGCAAGGCCATGACCGAATATTTCACAGAAACTTTATCCTGATAATCAAAAGTAGTGGTAAGAATCGCATTTTTCATGTCTAACGATTGCTCATAATTAACTATATCAGCCCTTCCCAGCCGGCGAGTATCCACCTCCAAATCCATGTTCGCAAATTCAAAAGTTTTGAGAATATTTGAGACACGACCACGTCCGTAGGTATCAAAAGCACCGTTCAAAGCCACATCTTTCACCTTTAGAGGTTCGGGCGATGAAACCATGCCAATCATCCCATTGGCAACCGTTACGCCGTAATAATTACCTGGATTAATTTTGTCGGCTTTCACTATCCATGGGTCTTGGGCTTGGAGCAACGAGCTGTGAGCAATCAACAAGGAGAAGATCAGCCGTTTAAATAATTGTTTTTGCATTGTTTTAAGTTTGTACAAAAATGGAAGAAAATTAAGAAAGAGACGTACTAACATTAATTTTCCTTTTCCGAAATTATGAAAATTCTTTAACAAATCATGCACAAACTGTAATTAGGGGCATCATCTGGTGGAAATTTCTTAATTTTACACAGTGGTTAACAGTGAACGATAATCGAAAAAAACGTTCCTAGAACTGTTCACCCTTTACCGTTCACTTTTTACCTTTTACCGTAAAATGAAAAAGCAAAAATGTTTCTTCGAAAAATTAGTTTTATTAGTATCATTTTTCACTATTTTAGTGTCTTGTAGCAGCGGTTTACAACAACTGAAAAAGGGTAATTTTGATGAAGCTATTTTTAGTGCTGTCAACCGTTTACAGCATAATTCGGACAATCAAAAAGCCCTTTCTGTGATCAGAGAGGCGTATCCTTTAGCAATTGAAGACCACAAACGAGCCGCCCGAATGTTTGAAAATTCGCTAGAATCTTTCCATTGGGAGAAGGCTTTGGCGGAGTATCAAGCCTTAAATAGCATTTATGAGGTGATCTCACATTCATCCGTGGGTATGCGAGAAGTTGGCATCCCTCAGCAATTTATTCAAGAGGCAGAAACGGCTCGAAAATTAGCGGCTGAGGAACGTTATCAAGCGGGAGAATTGGCGCTGGAACACAAAGAGAATCGTTTGGCAGCAAAAGATGCTTTTGAGCACTTTGAAAGAGCAAATCAATTGATTCCTAACTATAAGGCAGTGAATCAGAAGGCTGATGAGGCTTTTCAATACGCCATTCATCGAATTGTGATTGAACCCGTTTATGATGTTTATCGTTTGCAGCGAGACGAATATAATGAGCTGCAAGCCAATTTTGACCGTGAGATTTTTAGTTCAAAAACACCAAGCCCTTTTGTGCGCTACAACACAAAAAATTCTGCTCTTGAGGATAATTTTCCGCAAAATGATTTAATAAGATTTTCTTTGTTGGGTTTGAGTTCGCCAAATGTGAATGTTAATAAAACCATTGAACATTTCAGTAGAGAAATTAGAACGGGTACAAAGAAAGTTAATGACTCAACAAAGGTGACTGTTTTTGAAACCGTAAAAGGTACAATTATTACTTTCAATAAAACTTTAGTTATCAACGGAACGATGGAAATGAAGGTTTTTGATTATCAAAGTAATAAATTATTAAATCAAGAAGTCCGTAATGAAACCTACGCTTGGCGTGATTCTTGGCAAATATTTGAGGGAAATCCAGCGGCCTTACCAGAAGGGAAATCCTGCCCTCCAACGTATAGAAACGGGAATGTTGTACCAAATTCCTATACACTATTTAGCTATTTGAGTAACCAATTTGCTAGTTATTTCAGAGGAAGACTACAAAAAGCGTATCAAAATATGTAAATTGATGACGGTTTAACTAATAATTTTAATCGAGGCTGATGCAATAGGAGCTATTAATAAATCCGCTACTTTCACGGTATTTAGGTCAAAAAAGATAGATTCATCAATGGAGCATGATAGAACCTATCTTTGCCATTAACTTAGATCGTTTATCTTGCCGAAACCACCTCAATATCAAAAACTAAAGGTGAATAAGCGGGGATATCCGAACCTTGACTTTTTGAACCGTATCCCAAGGCTGAGGGGAAAATTAGTGTTGCTTTTTCGCCAACTTTCATTTTAGCAATCCCTTGATCAAAACCAGCAATTGCTCCTCCTGAACCTAACACAAAAGAAAAGTTGCCAGCGTCAAATTGTTTATCGGTTAACAATCTTCCAGCATATATAACAGAAACTGTTTGTCCATTCGCTATTTTCGCACCTGCTGCATTGGCTTTTGTAAGAATGTAGCGCAATCCAGAGGTCGTTTTCTCAGTTACTTTTATTTTTTTTGCGGTAATATATTCTTCTATTTTTTGATTTTCCTGTTCGGGTGTTAGTGTTTCTTCACGAGTGCAACTTGAAATTAAAACGGATAAAAATACAACGAAAATTGTTTTTGATTTTGACATTTGAATGGGGTTTATTTATAGACAAAGGTAAATTAAAGTTTGGGCTTTTTCAATAATAACAATTAGGCAAACTTGAATTTAGTAACATTGATTTTTTCCAAAGATTATTTGTAAATGTTGAAAGAGTTCGCCAAGAATTTTTAATTTTCATATTAAAATGTTTTAGCGGTTAAATTAAAAATTGTGAAAATACATGTTATTTTTACAACCATATCAGGTTTAAACAGATTAACATAAAATTCATTCTCGTGAAAAAAATAAATTTCTTTTTGCTATTAATTTTTATTTTTTTTGTTTCATGTACGCAAGATCATGATTTGCAGGCAAAAGTTCCACTTTTAGGCAACTGGGGAGGGAAAGGCATTCGTATTGTTGCTTCAGAAACCCAAACAAATCTTGAATTCGATTGTGCTGCTGGAGTTATCAACAAAAAAGTGATGATAAATAATAACCTATTTTCTGTAAAAGGAACTTACACGCACTTTTCGGGAAATATGCCAATTGATGCAAACCCTACTGAAGCCCAAAATGTTATCTACGAAGGAAGTTTTTCGGGAAATAATGTGTCATTGACTATTAAATCCGAAGATGGCAAAAAAATCATTAGCAAATATACTTTGGCTAAAAATGCCGATGGCATCATTGTTCGGTGCATGTAAAAATATTGAATAAATTACTTGAACAAAAGGGATAAAATCTAGTGGGTATAATACCTAAATATCATGACTCTTTTGATTTTCAAAATATTGCTATTTGATAATCCCACTTTTTTTACGAAATTGAACTTTCATCACAAAAATTAAAATATGAAATCAAATTTTATCAAAACGCTACTTCTTTGCATCGCTGCATTTTCCTTTCTTTTTCAAATTAATGCCCAAAAACTCAAAACTGATTTATTCAAGAACATGAAAGCTCGTGCCATTGGTCCAGCGGCCATGTCGGGTAGAATAACAGCGATTGATGCGGTAGTATCAAATCCTGACATTATTTTTGCCGGAGCAGCTTCGGGTGGTGTTTGGAAAACGGAGAATGGTGGCACCACTTGGACTTCTATTTTTGACGAAAATCCAATGATTAACATCGGAGCAATTGCGATTCAACAATCCAACCCATCAGTGGTATGGGTTGGAACGGGCGAAGGAAATCCTAGAAATTCGGTCAATCTTGGCGCTGGTATTTTTAAATCGCTCGATGGTGGAAAGACTTGGAAATCAATGGGTTTGGAGAAAACTAAAAACATTCACCGGGTAATTATTGACCCAACAAATCCGAATGTTGTCTATGTAGGGGTTATCGGAAATCCATTTGCCGACCACCCAGAAAGGGGCGTTTTTAAAACTATCGACGGTGGACAAACTTGGGAGAAAATCCTTTACACCAACGAGCGCTCTGGGGTGGGTGATATGGTAATGGATCCCAGCAATCCCAACAAACTATTCGTGGCCATGTGGGAACATCACCGCAATTCTTACGATTTCAAATCCGGTGGAAAAGGCTCAGGATTTTACGTAACCTTAGATGGTGGAAAGAATTGGACAAAATTAGCCAGCAAGCTCAACGGCATTCCAGAAGGCGATTTAGGTAGAATTGGCATTGCGATTGCCCGTTCAGAACCGAACCGAGTTTATGCCTTGATTGAATCTGCCAAAAATGCCCTTTATCGTTCAGATGATGGCGGGATTAAATGGGAAAAAATAAATGATGACGATGCCGAAACCATCAAAGGAAATCGACCTTTTTACTTTTGGGATATTGCCGTGGATTCTAAAAATGAAAATAGAGTCTACGGTATTTTTCAAATGATTTCTATGAGTGAAGATGGGGGAAAATCTTTCAAAGTAATCGTTCCATACGAAGGTGTTCACCCCGACCACCACGCTTTCTGGATTCATCCAGAAGATCCTTCTTTGATTATTAATGGAAACGATGGAGGGGTTGCCATTTCCCGAGATAGAGGGAGAAAATGGACTTTTTCGGAAACATTACCCATTGGACAATTTTACCATATTAATGTTGATAATGAAATTCCTTACAATGTTTACGGTGGTTTGCAAGATAATGGTTCTTGGCGTGGACCAGGTTATACATGGCAAGAAGGAAGCATCAGAAGTTGGCACTGGCAAATGATGGTAGGCGGTGATGGTTTTGATGTAATGCCTGATCTTCAGGACGTTAGACACGGTTATGCGATGTCCCAAGGTGGAAATTTGGCAAGATACGATGCTGAAACCGGCGCTAACGTTTTCATACGCCCTAATGCACCCGACCTCAATACTCGACTTCGTTTTAATTGGAATGCTGCTTTTGCCCTTGACCCGATAGACAAAAAAACGATTTATTATGCTTCGCAGTTTCTCCATAAATCGACTGATAAAGGAATGAATTGGGAAACGATTTCCCCTGATTTAACAACGGACAATAAAGTTCAACAAAAAGCGGCTGACGAAACGGGTGGATTGACGATGGATGTAACCTCCGCCGAAAATCATAACACCATTTTATGTATTGCTCCTTCTCCCGTTACACAAGGTGTAATTTGGGTGGGTACGGATGATGGAAATGTGCAAGTTAGTCGAGATGGTGGTAAAATTTGGACAAATGTTACCCCAAAAATTATTGGATTGCCGAAAGAATCTTGGATTCCTCAAATTAGAGCTTCAACATTCAATGCTGGGGAAGCCTTTGTAGTGGCTAATAATTACCGTCAGGGAGACATGGGTGCGTATATTTTCAGAACGAGAGATTACGGACAAACGTGGACACATTTGGTGGATGATAAAAAAGTAGTGGGTTATGCCTTAGCGTTTCAGCAAGATATTGTGGAGCCAAAATTAATGTTCGTTGGTACTGAACAAGGACTTTGGGTAAGCGTAGACGAAGGAGCAAATTTCACGCAGTGGAGAAATGGATTTCCACCCGTTTCAACGATGGATTTAAGCATTCAGGAACGGGAAGCCGATTTAGTAATTGCTACTTTCGGAAGAGCCATTTATGTCTTGGATAATATTCGTCCGCTTCGTCAAATTGCGGCAACAAATGGATTGATTTTAACCCAAAAATTAGCTGCTTTTGAGAATGCGGCTGGTTATATGGCGAATTATCGTGATGCCGCAGGGGTGGGTTTTGGGGGCGATGCCAATTACTCGGGAGAAAATCGTAAGAAGGGATTTAAATTGAATTATTTTTATAATCCACCGAAGAAAGATACAAATTCGGTGAAAAAGGATGTATCAAATTTATTGGAAGCTAAAGTAACAGATTTGAATATAAAAGGCGGAGAAAAAGGTAAAAATAAACGTTTAGAAGTTAAAACTACGAATAATGCGGCGGCTGCTCCAATTATGCCCAAGGATACGACTAAAAAAAGCGATATGAAATACGATACTGTTTACGTGAAAGTCTACAATTCCGAGAATAAACTTATCCGAACCCTGCAACACAAACCTGATTCGGTTGGTTATCAGTCTGTTATGTGGAATATGACAGAAAAAGGCCTTCGTTATCCGGGTACACCGAAGCCTAAGAAAAATGCGCCCGATGGCAACGGAATTGATGTTTTGGCGGGAAAATATAAAGCTATTTTTACCTGCGGAGATGCCAAAGATTCTACCATGATTGAGGTAAAAGACGACCCACGAGTACCCGTTTCAGCGGAAGTGAAAATTGCCCAAAGAGTGTTGTATGCCCGCATGGAAAAATCAATTATCCAACTCACCGAAGCCACCGACCGCCTGACCGAAGCTGAAGAAATTGCGAAATCAGTCCAAAGCCAAGTGAAGGATAAAGAGGGTAAAATATTCGAAGATTTAGGGAAAGCCAGTAAATCGATTCAAGATTCTATTAAGGCAAAAAGGGAGATCATCACGGGTAAAAAGTTTGAAAAGCAAGGTTACGGACGACCTTACCAAGTGACAGCGCAAGGCAAGATTTTTGAAGCGATGAATTATATTAGTTCAAAACAAATTAACCCAACCAAAGCCGATATAAATTTAGTGGAGCAATTGGAGATTTTAACGAAAGAATCCATCGAAAAAATCAATCAATTTTTTGTAAATAATTGGATTGAATATCGCAAAAAAGTGGAGGCAAATCCACTAAAAACGTTCAAAGATTATTCGCCGATAGGAGAGGGGAAGTAAGATTAACTAATAACTATAAAAGCTACAATCCCGAACTTATTTGAGATTGTAGCTTTTATTATGATGGGTAATATTTTGCTCCAACCATATCTTTTTGTTTGACCATCTACCGTTTCTTCATCAACCTATCCGTCCTGTAAATGATTTTATTTTTGAATTTGTATTTTTGAAATTTTTTCCGCTCAGCAGTGTTCGGGTTATAAATTTTGAATTAACCGATGCTAGAAGGCTTTTTTAGCTGTAAGGGAAATTTTATAAAGGTTCAGTCATAACAAACCCAAGCATCTTATCATAATTCTTACCTAAAAACCTATCTTTGAGAAAACTTTTACTTCATCAATACTTATGCCCAAAAAACTCAACGAAATCATTCATCGAAATTCGTTTAATCTTACACTTTTTGCTTCCATTACGGCCTTTTTTACTTACTTGTGTTTCTATCCATTTCGGCGTGCCTACACCGCAGCAACATATGATGATTTGGCATATTTCGGAGTGAATTTTAAAATTCTGATTATAACAGCACAAGTACTGGGTTTTGCCGTTTCTAAGGGTTTAGGAATAAAATATGTTTCTGAAATGTTAGCTCAAAATCGTTCTCGTAACTTGTTGATCATGATTTTTTTATCCTGGATTTGTTATTTGTTTTTTGCGCTCACACCCGCTCCATTTAATTTGCTTTTTATATTCATGGCCAGTCTTCCTTTGGGCATGGTTTATGGGACTATTTTAGGATTTTTGGAAGGAAGAAAAACGACAGATTTATTGGTTGCTGTATTAACGGCCTCATTTATTATGGGTTCAGGGTTTGCCAAGAGTATTGGTAAATGGGTCATGACAAGTTTGGGTGTAAGCCAATTTTGGATGCCCTTTGTTGCCTGTACGATTATGATTGTTCCCTTCGCAATTTGTGTTTGGTTGCTGGGACAAATTCCACCGCCCACTGAGGAAGATAAAGAAAATCGAACCGAGAGAAAACCAATGCAGAAAGCAGACAGAACAGCTTTTATTAAAGAATTTGCATTGAGCATGACTATTTTTGTAGTCT
>Ga0114959_10000231_pt1 | contig 53744 bp, 50 predicted proteins | sample C_130625_EF_Meta_FD_87317 | JGI IMG/M metagenome (GOLD analysis project Ga0114959, IMG submission 87317) | Freshwater microbial communities from Lake Croche, Canada to study carbon cycling - C_130625_EF_MetaG | ecosystem: Environmental > Aquatic > Freshwater > Lake | place: Lake Croche, Canada...
CTTGCTTGCAGGGCAATTCGGCGGCGGGCTGGCGGTTCTGGCGTTGCTCCTGGCCGCGCTCACGGTGCTGGCCGGCATCTTGGTCGAGCGCTGGCTGTTATTCGCCGAAGCGACGCATACCGCGGCCCTTTATTATCACGGCTGACTTGCGCCACTGGCCTGTGAATTGCCAAGCTGATGGCCAACAGGCGGGCGGGACCAAAGCGATGCGGGCATTCCTCCGGACGACGATCCTTGGTGCAGCGCTGGCGGGCCCGGTCTGCGCGCAGGACATCACTATCGCGGTGGGTGGGGCCTTCACCTCGATGGATCCGCACTTCTTCGACCTTTCGCCGAACCACGCCTTGACCTGGCAGGTCTTTGATAGGTTGGTGCATCCGGATGCCGATCAGCGTCCTTCACCAGGCCTCGCTGTCGCCTGGCGAACCCTCGATGACCGAACCTGGGAGTTCAAGCTGCGCCAGGGCGTCACCTTCCATGATGGCCGTCCTTTCACCGCCGATGATGTCGTCTTCACCTTCGAACGCGCGCCGAATGTGCCGAATAGCCCGACCGGGTTCGGCCAATATGTCCGTCCGGTCCAGCGGCTGGAGGTGGTGGATGCGGAGACCATCCGGCTACATACCGCCGAGCCTGTACCCCTGATTCCCCAGATGCTGAGCAGCTTCTCGATCATCGGCCGCAAGCAGGGCGAGGGAATGAGCACGGCGGACTACAACAGCGGCAAAGCGGCTATCGGCACGGGCCCATACAAACTGGCAGCCTTCACCCTGGGCGATCGCGCGGTGTTCGAGCGGAATCCGAACTGGTGGGGCCCGAAGCAACACTGGGCAAGAGTCACCTATCGACTGATCAGCAACGACAGCGCCCGGGTTGCAGCCCTGCAATCGGGCGATGTCGATGCCATCGACGCCGTGCCCACGCGCGATGTGGCACGGCTGGAACGCGACCCGAAGCTCACCGTGATCTCTCGACCAGGGTTGCGGCTGATCTACCTTTATGTTGACGCCAACCGCCAGCAATCGCCGCATGTGACCGACAAAGCCGGCAAGCCGCTACCAGGCAACCCATTGCGCGACGTCCGGGTGCGACAGGCGCTCTCTATGGCGATCAACCGGGAAGGCATTCGCCGGCAGATCATGGAAGGCTTCTCCCTCCCCACCGGGCAGGGTATGCCATCCGGGGCCATGGGCTACGATCCTTCGATCAAGGTGCCTGACTACGACCCCGACGGCGCCCGCAAGCTACTAGCGGAAGTCGGCTATCCGGATGGCTTCGCCATCACTCTGCACGGCCCGAACGATCGCTACGTGAACGATGACGCCATCGTCCAGGCAATCGCCCAGATGTGGACGAGGATCGGTGTGAAGACATCGGTGCAGACCAGCCCGGCCAGCGTCTTTTTCACCGCGGGCGGTGTGCGGGACGAGCATTCCATCGCTCTCACCGGCTGGTCTACTTCGACTGGCGAGCCGGATACGCATCTGACCCTGATGCTGGCCACCCCGGATCCGCAACGTGGTCGTGGCACCAGATTACGCCCCTCGCACTACAGCAATCCGGAGGTCGACGCGCTGGTCGACCGGGCGCTGACCGCGATCGATACCGCAGCGCGTGAGCAGATCTATTTCCAGGCTATCCGCATGGGATTCCAGCGCGACGTCGCCGTCATTCCGCTGCACCACCAGGTGAATATCTGGGCGATGAAGAAGAGTATCACCTATATCCCCCAGCTCTCTGAGCAAACCCGGGCGATTGAATTCCGGCCCGCGCGATAGCTACGGCGCGGCCAGCCCGGTCGCCCGCATCAACTGCCCTATCACCGCCTTGTCGCGGGCAAAGAGCGCCCGGGCCTCGGCAGGCGAGGCACTCATGGGGTCGCTGCCGGTCTGCGCCAACTTGGCCCGTACCTCCGGGTCGGTCGTCGCCGCACGGAAGGCAGCGGCAAGGCGTTCCTGTACCGCCTCCGGCGTGCCGCGCGGAGCATAGACGATGATCCAGGTGCCGAGTTCGTAGCCCGGCACCACTTCGCCGATCGCGGGCACTCCGGGCAGGCCCGGCCGCCGCGATGCGCCGGTCACGCCGATCGCCCGTGCTTTGCCGCTTTCCAGCACTGGCCGCAGGCTGCTCTCGCTGATGATCACGGCATCGAGCTGCCCGCCCGCGAGATCGCGCGCCGCGTCGGCGCCCCCGCGATAGGGGATATGCTCAAGCTTCACCGCAGCCAGGCTCTGCAGCAGCTCGCCCATCAGGTGGCCGATATGCGCGATGCCCGGGGTGCCGAAGGTGACGCTCCCCGGCCGCCTTCGCGCCTCCGCCAGGAAGCCTTGCAGATCCGTGGCCGGGAAATCGGCGCGGATGCCCAGCACGTAGGGGGCGATGGTCAGTTGCGTCACCGGCACCAGCCGGTCGTAGTCAAGCGGCAGGGATTTGTTGGCGAGCGGCGAGGTGATGGTCGTCGCACCCTCTGCCACCAGCGTATAGCCATCGGGTGGGGCCGCGGCGGCCGCGGCGGCGCCGACCGCGCCGGACGCGCCCGTGCGGTTCTCGACGATCACCGGTACGCCGAGCGCCTCCGCGGTCTTTGGCTGGACAATGCGCACGACGGTATCGGCGATGCCGCCCGCACTGTAAGGCACGATCAGCCTTATCGGCCGGCTCGGGAAGCCAGCTTCGGCCCGGGCGATCGCGGGGAACAGCAGCGCCGGCAGAACCCGGCGGAAAAGACGCATGGCAGGGAGCCTCCGCTGTCCATCCTGCCAGCCCGCCCAGGCCGCGTCAGCGTCGATCCGCCGCCTCGGTCCCGAAGCCGCGGCCGAAGCGCCGCTCCATCCGGCGCTGCGCGAAATCCCAAAGGCTGGTCAACAGCAGGTAATAGAGCGCGGCGACGGCGAACAGCTCAAGGACCAGGAAGCGCTCCTGAATCAGGATCTGGGTCCGCCGCAGCAACTCATCGACGCTGATCACGCTGGCGACCGAGGTGGTTTTGAGCAAGCCGTTCACGCTATTGCCAAGCGGCGGGATGACGATGCGCAGCGCTTGCGGCCAGGTGACCAGGCGGAAGGCCTGGCTGCGATGCAGACCGAGTGCCATGGCCGCCTCTCGCTGGCCCTTCGGCACTGCCATGATGCCGGCGCGCACAATCTCCGAAAGATAGGCGGCCTCGTTCAACGACAGACCGATCAGCGCCGCCTCCCAGACCGAGAAGCGCAGGCCAAACAAGGGCAGGCCAGTATAGATGACGAGCAGCTGCACAAGCAGTGGCGTGCCCCGGAACAGCCAGCAATAGACGGCGGCGATGCCGGCCAGCAGCCGGTTGCAGGACAGCCGCAGCAGGGCGATGCCGATGCCGAGGATGAGGCCGCAGAAAAGTGCGCCCACGGTCAGGGCCACCGTGATCAGCGCCCCTTCCAGCAGATAGCGGTTGAACAGGTAGTCGAAGAAACCGTCCCAGCGCCAGACCTGCATACCCGTCGCCTAGTTCGGGCCGACCACCTCGATCGGTCCGTCGAAGCCCTTCACGCCGTAGCGGTCGAGCAACCTGGCGAAGCTACCATCGGTCCGCATCTCTCGGATCACCTGGGCCACCGCTTCGGCCAGCAGCTTGCTGCGGAAGCCGAAATTGATCGGCGTGCCGTAGAGGCCGCTGATGGCGCGGGTGAACTCGCCGCGGTCATCGTATTCCTTGCTGGTGCTGTCAATCGAGATGGCGGCATCCAGCTGGCCGACGCGTAGCGCCTGGAAGCTGATGGCGAAATTATCGAAGGGGCGGATGACAATCGGCTTCAGTCCGCGCGTCTCCAGCTCCTTGGCGATGTCCTGGGTGCGACGGAACTCGAAGCCCCCTTGCTCGACCCCCACCGTCAGCCCGGCAAGATCGACAATGGACTTGATACCTTTGGGATTGCCGCGGGTGACGCTGACGCTGATCGCCTGTTCCTCGTAGCGGACGAGGTACATCAGCTTCTGCCGTTCCTCTGTGTAAAACATGCCGGTATTGATCATGTCCCAGCGCCGGGCGGCGAGGCCGGGGATCATCGCCGCGAACTCAACCCGCACATGCTCCGGCGTCAGGCAGAGGCGGCCGGCGATCTCAGTGCCCAGCTCCACCCGCATGCCGACCAGCTGGCCCTGGGCGTTGACGAACTGCATCGGTGGCAGCGTCGGGTTGGTGGAGAGGGTGAGGGTACGGGGCTTGACCAGCTCAGCATCCGCCAGGCGCGGCGTGCAGTTGGTCTGGGCGAGACCGGGAAGGGCGAGCAGCGACAGCGCGGCACCCAGCGCGAAGCGACGGAACATGATCGGGCGATCTCCCTATTCAGCGGCGCGGGCTGTGGCCGGCAGCGCCCCCATGGTCTGCAAGACGGATGCCAGGGCAGGCAAGTCGCTGGCCGGCAGCGGCAGACGGGGCGGCCGCGGCACGCCCATCTCCATCCCCATCAGCCGGAACGCGGCCTTGGTGCCGGAGACATAGCGAGGTCCGCCGACCCAGGGCAGCAGCGGCGCCAGGCGGCGATACAGCGGCAGCGCCTTTGCCCGGTCGGCCTCGAAGGCCGCGGTAGCGAACATGTCGCGCGACAGACGTGGGACGACGTTGCTGCACACCGCGACCCAGCCAATGGCGCCGAGCCAGGCGCTCTCATAGCCCAGCACACCCGCAAAGACCTCCATCCGCTCGCCGCAGGCGGCGATGATGTCGCGCACCCGCGTCACCTCCAGCGTGCTCTCCTTCACGTAGCGGCAGTTCGGGATGGTGGAGAGGCGGGCTAGCGTCGCCGGGCCCATATCCACATTGGCGGTCGCGGGGTTGTTGTAGACCATGATCGGAATGCCGATGGCATCGGCCACGGTCTTATAGTGGTGGAACAGCTCGTCCTCGGTCGGCACGCTGTAATAAGGCGGGATGATCATCACGCCGTCCGCGCCCAGCGCCTCGGCCTCCCGGCTCATCGCCACCACGGCGCGGGTATCCTCGTCGCCGGTGCCGATCAGCACCGGCACGCGCCCGGCAGCGGTCCGAACCACGCATTCGACGATCGCTGTCCGCTCCTCGCGCGAGACCGACAGGAACTCCCCGGTCGACCCCAGCGGGATAAGCCCGTCGATGCCCTCGGCAATCTGGAACTCCACCAGCCGCGCGAGGGCGGGCAGATCGACCGAATCGTCGCCTTCGGTGAAGGGGGTGATGAGGACGGTATAGGTACCACGGAAGGGCTTTTGCACAGGGACGACCCCGGTCATGCTGATGAAGATGAGCGAGATTCTTCCTGAAGCGCCCGGGCGGGGCAAGGGCATGCGGCTTAAGGGCACGGCGCGGGCGGTTGTGGCCACCAGCATCCGCTTCGATGGCCAGCCGATCGAAGCGCTACCGGGGGAGAGCGTGGCGGCGGCGCTCTCGGCGGCCGGCATTCTCGCCTTCCGCAAGACCGCCAGCGGCGCGCCGCGGGGTCTTTTCTGCGGCATGGGCGCCTGCTTCGACTGCCTGGTGACAATCGACGGCAAGGCCAATCAGCGCGCCTGCCTTGCCAAGGTCGTGCCGGGCATGGCCGTGCTCAGCGGTCCGCCCGCCGCCGCCGCGCCGCTTACGCCGCCGCCGGCGGAGATTCCGGACCGGGCCTGCGACGTGCTCGTGATCGGCGCCGGACCGGCTGGCCTGGCCGCCGCCGAGGCGGCCGCAGCCACCGGCGCCAAGGTGCTGATGCTGGACGAGCGCGACGCACCCGGCGGGCAATACTTCAAGGCACTGGCCGGGAGCCATCGCGACCCCACCCCGGACGCACAGCACCGCCTGGGCGATGCGTTGCGCGCAGCGACCCGCGCCGCAGGGGCGGAGATCCTGACCGGCGCCACCGTTTGGGGCGCCTTCGCCCCAGATGAGCTCGGCGCGCTGATCGGGGATGCGGCCGTGACCCTGCGGCCGCGCCGGCTGATCCTGGCGGCCGGCGCGCATGAACGGCCGATGCCGATTCCCGGCTGGACCCTGCCGGGCGTGATGACGACCGGCGCGATGCAAACCCTGGCCCGCGCCAACCGGGTCGCCCCGGGGGAGCGGGTGGTGATCGCCGGCAACGGCCCGCTGAACTTCCAACTGGCCTGTGAGCTGCTGGCCGGCGGCGTCGAAGTGGTGGCGGTGGTTGAGGCGGCACCGCCGCTCGGCCCTGGGCAGTGGGGCGCCGCGACGCGGCTGCTGCGCGCGGCCCCCGATCTGGCACGCGATGGGCTTCGCTACCTCTGGCAGCTGAGGCGAGCCGGCGTGCCGGTGCTCTGGGGCAGCACGGCGCTTGGCTGCGAAGGCAGCGACCGCTTCGCCGCCTTGCGGATCGCCACACCGGAGGGCGAGCGACGGATCGCGGCCGATGCCTGCGCCCTCAACCTCGGCTTCCAGCCGGAAACCGGACTTGCCCGCGCGCTCGGCGCGGTACATCGCTTCGTCGATGCCGGACTGGGCCGGCTGGAGACAGTGACCGATGCGGCGGGCCGCACCTCCCTGCCCGGCGTCTTCGCAGTGGGCGATGGCGCGGCAATCGGCGGTGCGCGCATCGCGCTGGCGCGCGGGCGGATCGCCGGCCTTGCCGTGGCGCGGGAACTCGGCTTCGCGGCGCCCGAGGATGCCGAAGCGCAACGCGCGCTGGCGCGCGCCGAGGCCTTCCAGACCGCGCTCTGGCAGATCTTCGCGCCGCCGCCTTTCGATGCCGGGACGATTGCCGATACGACGATCCTATGCCGCTGCGAAGAAGTCACGGCCGGGCAAGTGCGGGCGGCGCTCGCCGCCGGGCTCGGCAGCCTCGGCGCGGTGAAAAAGGCAACCCGCGCTGGTATGGGCCGCTGCCAGGGACGGATGTGCGGCGCCACCCTGGCGCGGTTGACCGGGGCCGAAGCGGAAGCCGGCTTCGCCGCACCGCGCGCGCCGGTGAAACCTGTGCCGGCCGCCGCCCTGATGCGGGAAGTACCCGAAGGCGAGACCTGGCCGGCCTTCCCGCGCCCCGCTTACAACACGCGCGCCAGTTACAACACACGTTCCGGCGACGCGCGCGGCGGGACCGCTTACCCCGCGGTGCCGCCGCATTGCGATGTGCTGGTTATCGGGGGCGGTGCGGTTGGGCTGGCGACCGCTCTTTATCTCGCCCGCGAGGGTTGCGATGTAGCGCTTGTCGAACGCGGCGAAGCCGGCATGGCCGCGAGTACCGCCAATGCCGGCAGTCTGCATGTGCAGCTCCTCAGCTACGATTTCGACGGCGAGAGCGATCGCGGTCCGGCGATCGACCGGCTGCGCCTGGGGCCGCCAAGCATCGCCCTGTGGCGGGAGATCGCGGCGGCGGCAGATGAGGGACTCGGCATCCGCACCGAGGGCGGGCTGATGCTGGCGGAAACCCCGGAACAGCTGAGCTGGGTGCGCGCCAAGGTGGCGGTGGAACGCCGCCAAGGGTTGGCGAGCCATGCCCTTGGCGCGAACGAGCTTTACAGCCTCGCCCCCTATCTCGGCCCGGGCTTTCTCGGCGCCTGCTGGAGCCCGGATGAGGGCCAGATCGACCCGCTGCGCGGTACGCTGGCGCTGCGCGGGCTGGCCCGCGCCGCCGGGGCGCAATTGTACGAAGGCGTGGAGGTGCAGGCGATCGCCCGCGATGGCGCTGGCTATGCCGTCACGCTCGGCGAGGGGCAGGTGCGCGCAGGGCGGGTGGTGAACTGCGCCGGCGCCTATGCCGGGCGAATTGGCGCCATGCTCGGGCTGGATCTGCCGGTGGTCGGCTCAGTGCAGCAGGTCATTGCGACAGAGGCGGGGCCCACGACCATGCGGCATCTGGTGGCGCATGCCGGCCGGCACCTCTCCCTCAAGCAGGGCGATGGCGGGCATCTGCTGGTGGGCGGCGGCTGGGCGGGCACGCTCGATGCCGCGGGCGCGCCGCGCAACCTGCGCCGCTCGATCGAGGGCAATCTCTGGGTCGCCGGGCGGGTCGTCCCGGCGCTAGCAAGCATGCAGGCGATCCGCGCCTGGACCGGACTTGCGGTCGAAGTGGATCGCGCCCCGCTGCTGGGTGAGGCGCCGGGCCTGCCCGGCTTCTTCCAGGCGGTCACGAGCAACGGCTACACCCTGGCGCCGATCGCCGGGCGGATGACCGCAGAGGCGGTGCTGGGGCGGGCGACGATCCCGCCCGAGTTCACCTTGGCGCGGTTCGGATAGGGAGGAACACGATGGAACTCGGCATGGTCGGCCTCGGCCGGATGGGCGGCAATATCGTGCGGCGGCTGCTGCACGCCGGGCATGCCTGCTTTGCCTTCGACCGCGACGCAGCAACGCGCCAGGCCCTGGCGGCCGAAGGCGCGGTCGCGGTCGCGGATCTGGCCGGGCTGGTCGCCGCCATGGCCCCGCCGCGGGCGATCTGGGTGATGCTACCGTCCGGCGCGCCGACCGAGGAGGCGATCCAGACGCTGGCCGGGCTGCTGACGCCCGGCGATGTCATCATCGATGGTGGCAACAGCATGTGGAAGGACGCTGTTCGGCGCGGCGCGCTGTTGCGGGCGAAGGGGCTGCACTTCCTCGATATCGGCACCTCGGGCGGCGTCTGGGGGCTAGCACGTGGCTATTGCCTGATGATCGGCGGCGAGGCGGCGGTGGTGCAGCGGCTGGACCCGATCTTCCGTGCCCTGGTCCCGGGCCGCGACGCCGCACCCGCCACGCCCGGCCGCCGCGGCGATCCCAGGCCGGAGGAGGGCTATGTCCATGCCGGGGCGAACGGCGCTGGCCACTTCGCCAAGATGATCCATAACGGCATTGAGTACGGGATGATGCAGGCCTTCGCCGAAGGGCTCGACATCCTCAAGCACGCCGACAGCGCAGAACTGCCGCCGGAGCATCGCCTCTCGCTCAATATCCCCGACATCACCGAAGCCTGGCGACGCGGCAGCGTGGTCGCCAGCTGGCTGCTCGATCTGACCGCGCAGGCGCTCGCGGCAGACCCCGAGTTGGAGGGCTTCTCCGGCAATGTCAGCGACAGCGGCGAGGGGCGCTGGACGGTGCAGGCGGCGGTCGAGACGGCAGTTTCGGCACCCGTTCTCTCGGCCGCGCTCTTCGCCCGCTTCACCAGCCGCGATGAACAGCGCTTCGCCGGCAAGGTCCTTTCCGCCCAGCGCAAGGGCTTCGGCGGACATCTAGAGCTGCCGAAGCCGTGAGCCGCCCGCTGGTGCTCGTGATGGGTGTCTCGGGCAGCGGCAAGAGCACGGTTGGGGCTCTGCTGGCCGCGGCGCTCAGGCTCCCTTTTGCCGATGCGGATGGCTTTCACCCGCCGGTCAACATCAGCAAAATGCGCGCCGGATTGCCTTTGACCGACGAAGATCGCTGGCCCTGGCTGGCGGCGATCGGGGCTTGGCTGGATGCGCAGCGAGGAGAAGGGGGCGTCGCGACGTGCTCGGCCCTCAAGCGGAGCTACCGGGCCCGGTTGCTGGAAGGACGCCCCTCCGTGAGGCTGCTGCATCTGGCGGGAGAGCCAGCGCTGATCGAGGCTCGGCAGGCGGCACGCCAGGGACATTTCATGCCGGCCAGCCTGATGGCCAGCCAGTTTGCGGCGCTGGAGCCGCCCGATGATGTGGAAGGATGCATTACCCTTTCAATAGCGCAGCCACCGGCCGGAATCGTCGCAGCGGCGCTGGCAGCCTTGACCGCCGGCGCCCAGGGGCCGCGCAACCACGGACAGGCGGAAGACCCCACGATGCGGTCGAATGAGGATAACCCACTCTAGATTCTCGGTTTTCTAGGGCGGAAAATCGCTTCGACGGTTTCCACCCGCACGGATATTGCTCTAGACACATATCTTCGGAGATGGGGAAGAGAAGCCATGGCACTCGACGCTGCGACGCGCGCCGCGCTGGGGACAATCACCACGGCAACGCTGACGACCGTGCTGCTGAAGAAGGGTCTGCGCAATGTCTGGATGCGCGGACCCCAGCCCTTCACGCCAACCGCCCGCGGCCAGCGACTGGTCGGTGAGGCTTTTACCCTGCGCTTCGTCCCTGCGCGGGAAGATCTGGCGACCCCGGCCTCCTGGTCCTCACCGATTTCGACCCGGGCGGCGATCGAGGCCATGCCGGCAGGCTGCATCGCAGTGGCGGACGCCATGGGCGTAACCGATGCCGGCATTTTCGGCGATATCCTGTGCGCCCGGCTTGCGAAACGCGGCGTGACGGCGCTGGTGACCGACGGAGCGGTGCGCGATGTCGCGGGCGTGGTGAGCACTGGCCTGCCGGTATGGTGCGCCGGCGGTGCGGCGCCGCCCTCGGTCGCTGGCCTCACCTTCGTCTCCTGGCAGGAACCGATCGGCTGCGGCGGCGTCGCGGTGTTCCCAGGTGATGTCGTCGTGGTCGACGATGATGGGGCGGTGCTGATCCCGCAGGCCTTGGTCGCGGAGGTGACGGCCGAGAGTCTGGAGCAGGAGAAGTTGGAGACTTGGATCATGGCCAAGATCTCGGCCGGCGAAGCCCTACCAGGCCTCTACCCGCCCAACGCTGAGAACAAAGCGCGCTACGAGGCTGAGAAGGGACCGTGAGCCGGCCGCCCCTGCCTGCTATCGCAGACTTCCCGTTCTGGACCGATGAAAAACTGCGGATCGCCGATACCGACCATAATGGTCACATCAACAATGGCGCGATTGGCCAACTCTGCGAGGCCGGGCGCGCAGAGTTGATCCAAGCGGCAACCGGCGACCGAGAGGGACGCGATTTCGCCCTGGCAGTTGCCCGGGTCGCGATCGACTATCTCCGGGAAATCCACTACCCGGGCCGAGTGCGCATCGGTAGCCAGGTGACCAGGCTCGGGACCAGCAGTGTGACCGTGCGGCAGGGCCTATTCATGGACACCGCTCTCTTTGCCCAGGCGGAAAACGTGCTGGTGATCCTTGACACGCAGACGCGGCGCCCGATGGCGATCCCGTCGTCACTCAGAGCCAATCTGCTAAATATGATGAAAAAATCGCCTAAAAGCTCTCCATAAATGCACAAAATAGCGGCGGAGCGCGCTTTTCACGCCATTTGCTGGCGTTCAACGCTACGCCTCGCTGGCATGAGCGTTGCAGAGACGTTGCCCAGCCTCCGACGCAATGGGGAGGCACTGTCCGGGAGCAACCGCCTTGACCCTCGCATTCTGCGCCTGCGGGCGCAGCCATGCCGGCGACTTCGCCTGCGATGCACACCAGCCCGATGGAACCGCTGCTCATGGTGCAGCCGCAGAGGAAGCCGTGCTGCGGGCCGTCATCCCGTCAGGGCCTGTCCGCCGCGCCCTGCTTGGCCGTTTCGGCGCGGCGACCCTGACGGCAGCCGTTGGGAGTTTTTTTCCTCTGGCCCATGCCCGTGAGGCGATGGCCCAGGCCGCAGGAGCGCCTGAGAAGAAAGATTTGAAGATCGGCTTCATCCCGATCACCTGCGCGACCCCGATCATCATGGCGCATCCGATGGGCTTTTATGCCCGGGCCGGACTGAATGTAGAGGTGATACGCACGGCCGGGTGGGCGGTCATTCGAGACAAATGCATAGCTGGCGAATATGATGCCGCGCACATGCTGGCACCGATGCCGGTCGCGATGTCGCTGGGCGTTGGCGTCGCCCAGCCAATCCCCTGGGCGGTCGCCGCGATCGAGAACATCAACGGCCAGGCGATAACCCTGGCGAACAAGCACAAGGACAAGCGCAACCCGAAAGATTGGAAGGGATTTCGCTTCGCCGTGCCCTTCGACTTCTCCATGCACAACTATCTGCTGCGGCACTATCTTGCGGAAGCTGGGCTCGATCCTGATCGTGATGTTCAGATTCGGGCCGTGCCGCCACCCGAGATGGTGGCCAATCTGCGGGCCGACAACATCGATGGCTTTCTTGGGCCTGATCCTTTCAACCAGCGGGCGGTCTTCGACGGCATCGGCTTCATCCACCTGCTGACGCGCGAACTGTGGGATGGGCATCCGTGCTGCGCTTTCGCGGTCCCGCGCAGCATGCTCACCGAGGCGCCCAACACCTTTGCCGCCCTGCTGCGCGCGATCATTGATGCGACCGCCTTCGCCCAGAAGCCGGAGAACCGCCGCGAGGTGGCCGCGGCGATCAGCGCACAGAACTATTTGAACCAGCCGGAGACGGTGGTGACCCAAGTGCTAACCGGCACCTACGCCGATGGTCTCGGCCAGGTACAGCGGGTCCCTGACCGGATAGGCTTCGCGCCTTTCCCCTGGCCGTCCATGGCCATGTGGATCCTCACCCAGATGAAGCGGTGGGGTCAGGTGCAGCGCGACCTCGACTACGCGCAAGTCGCGCAGCAGGTCTTCCTCTCGCTCGATGCAGGAAAAGTGATGAAGGAGGCCGGCCAAGCCGTGCCGGCCAATCCGCTGCGTATCGAAACCATCATGGGCAAGTCCTTCGACCCGGCGAACCCAGCGCCCTGGACCGAGCGCTCGGTCCGGGCCGGCTGATGCAGCGCCAAGTCCCCTTCTGGCAGTCGGCGCTCCTCGCTGCCCTATTGCTTGCGGTCTGCTTGGGTGCCTGGGAAGTGTCTGGCGGCAACGGCGGGACCGGCGCGACGGTGGTCGATCCGGAATACGCCGCTTTGGTGGGCCAGGCGGCACAAAGCGGCGGCCAAACGCCCTTCCCCAAGCCTAGCCAAATCGGCGCCCGGCTATGGGAATTGCTGCGCGATCCGTTTTATATCCGCGGCACCAATGATCAAGGGATCGGTGTGCAGATCGCCTACTCGCTGCTGCGGGTTGCCCTCGGCTTCGGGCTTGCTGCGCTGGTGGCGATCCCGCTGGGTTTTCTGATTGGGATGTCGCCCCTCCTGTCGGGCGCTCTCAATCCCTTCATCCAGATCCTGCGGCCTGTCTCGCCACTCGCCTGGATGCCGCTCGCCCTCTTTACGATCAAGGACAGCACGATCTCGGCGATCTTTGTGATTTTTATCTGCTCGCTCTGGCCCATGCTGCTCAATACCGCTTTCGGCGTCAGCTCCGTCCGGCGCGAATGGCTGAACGTCGCCCGCACCTTGGAAGCGGGGACCTGGAAGACGGCCTTCCGGGTGATCCTACCCGCCGCCGCGCCCACGATCCTGACAGGCATGCGAATCTCGATCGGGATCGCCTGGCTGGTGATCGTCGCCGCCGAAATGCTCGTTGGCGGAACCGGCATTGGCTATTGGGTCTGGAACCAATGGAACAACCTCTCTCTCGCTGACATTGTGATCGCGATTTTGCTGATTGGCTTGGTGGGGCTCCTCCTCGACCGGCTGCTCGGCGCGGTCGCTCGACTGGTGGCATGGCAAGAATGACGCGTCCTTACGTCTCCATTGAAGCCGTCACGCGCGCTTATCCCGGCCATGTGGTCTTCCGCGACTTATGGTTCGGCATCAGTCGTGGCGAGTTCGTATGCCTGGTCGGGCATTCGGGCTGCGGCAAGACAACGGTGCTGAATATCCTCGCCGGACTGGATCAGCCGGATAATGGTGGGGTAATTGTCGATGGTCAGGAAATCAGCGGCCCCTCCCTCGATCGCGCGGTGATCTTCCAGGGCCATGCGCTGATGCCCTGGATGACCGCCGAGCAGAACGTCGCCTTCGCGCTGTCCTGTCGCCACCGCGACTGGGGCAAGGCAAAGCTGCGCGCCGCGGCGCGCGAGGCGCTCGAAAAGGTCGGCCTTGGCCACGCCGCCGATCGCAAGCCCTCCATGCTGTCGGGCGGCATGAAGCAGCGCGTCGGCATCGCCCGCGCGCTCGCGCTGAACCCCAAGATGCTGTTGATGGACGAGCCCTTCAGCGCACTCGACGCACTGACCCGCGGCGCATTGCAGGATGAGGTGGCGCGGCTAGTGGCCGAAGCCCAACAGACCGCCTTCATGATTACCCATGACGTAGACGAGGCCATCCTGCTGGCCGACCGCATCCTGCTGATGACGAATGGGCCCGATGCACGCTGCGCCGAGGTGGTGGTGAATACCCTGCCAAAGCCGCGCGACCGGGCCAATTTGCACCGGCTGCCCGGGTATCACGCGCTGCGCGATCACATCCTGGAATTCCTGCTGACCCGTAGCCGGACGCTGGCCGGCACGCGGCCGGCAGAATGGGACCCGAGGCGACCGCCCGAGGTCTTCCCGGCCGGCCCCCCAACGACGATCCCGGCAGCGGCTTAGCCCCCCCTCCCCAGTACCCCCAAGCCAGAAGGAACAAATGGCGATGACCCGCGCTCAACTCACCGAGAAAATCCTCGACATCAAGCGCGAGAAGGGATGGAGCTGGAAATACATTTGTAGCCAGATCGGCGGCGTGTCTGAGACGCTGATCGTCGGTGCGCTGCTTGGACAGATGAAGCTGGTGAAACCGCTAGCGGCCAAAGCCGCCAAGCTGTTCGGTCTGACCACAACGGAAGAGCGGATGTTGAACGAGGTGCCCTATCGCGGCACGGCGATGCCACCGACCGACCCGTTGATCTATCGCTTCTATGAGATGGTGATGATCAACGGTCCGGCCTGGAAAGCATTGATCGAGGAGGAATTCGGCGATGGCATCATGTCCGCCATCGATTTCGACTTCCAGTTCGAGCGCATGCCTCATGAAAGAGGTGACAGGGTCAAAATCGAAATGAGCGGCAAATTTCTGCCTTATAAATATTATGGGGCTGAGCAGGGCATTCAGGAATACGGCTACAAGGAAAAGGAATGATATCATCGGCACGAGGCTATAACTCGTGCCTTGCAGCCCAGGAACCGGAGGTTTACGCCCGGCGATTGAGGGCCAGCAAAAGCCAATATCCGCGGTCAAAGAGCTTGACCGCGGATCTGAGACCAGCGGTTAGATTTTTTGGTCGCTGGTAGGACGCGGTACCACCGCGTCCCTCCCCCGCGTCAGGCCGCGTTGCGGGTGAGCCGCGCCGCGAGGCTGCGGGCCAGTTGCGCAAGCGGCGCGGCCAGCCCTAGGCCGGCACCAAGCAGCAAGGCGCTGCCTGCCAGCATACCAAAGGCGTAGCTTGGCGCGAGGGTCCCTTCGGTACCGTGCGCATGGCCATGGCAGAGCCCGGCGGCCGCCACCAGCGCCGCCGCGACCGGCAGCGGCAGCGGTGCCGCTATCGCGGCAAACGCCACCAGCAGAATGGTCGACGCGAGAATACCGGCCTCCACCCCAGGTAGAGGGAAGCTGGAGAGCAGGAAGCCGATCAACATGGCTGCCAGGAGAAGGCCCGGAAGCGCCACCCGGGCGAGCCCACGGCTAAGGCCCGCCCAAAGGCCGACCATCAGGATTGCGATCAGGTGATCAGCGCCCGAAAAGGGATGGAACAGCCCCGCCAGGAAGCCGAACGCGCCGTCATGCCCGGTATGGGCGAGGGCAGGCAACGGCGCCAGCAGCGCCGCGGTGAGGACGAGCGCACGCATCAGGCGGCCCGCCGGGGCGCGATGCCGCCCTGTTCCAGGATGAATGCTGCGATTTCCGCCACGCCTTTGTCCTCCTTGAGATTGGTAAAGATGAAGGGCCGCGCGCTGCGCATCTTCCGCGCATCGCGATCCATGACCGAAAGATCGGCGCCCACCAGTGGCGCCAAGTCGATCTTGTTGATCACCAGCAGGTCGCTGCGGGTGATCCCTGGCCCGCCCTTGCGCGGGATCTTGTCGCCGGCTGAGACATCGATGACGTAGATCGTCAAATCGGCGAGCTCCGGGCTAAAGGTTGCGGCCAGGTTGTCGCCGCCGCTCTCTATGAACAACAGTTCAAGCAACGGAAAGCGCTCAACCATGTCGTGCACGGCGGCGAGATTGATCGAAGCATCCTCGCGAATCGCGGTATGTGGGCAGCCGCCGGTCTCGACCCCTGCGATGCGGGTCGGGTCGAGAGCCCCGGCGCGGGTAAGGAATTCGGCATCTTCCTTGGTGTAGATGTCGTTGGTGATGACGGCGATATCATGGGTATCCCGCAGGTAGCGGCAGAGTCGTTCGGTTAACGCGGTCTTGCCCGAGCCGACAGGACCACCGATACCAACGCGGAATGGGCCGTTGCTCATGAGCGGAAAAGCCTCGTGTACTGGGTCTCGTGGCGCATGGAGAGAAGGTCGAGGATCGGCGCGGCGGTGCCTACTTCCTCCAGATCAGCGGCGATCGCCGCTGCGGCAGCCTGGTGCACAGAAGTTTCTAACGCAGCGGTCGCCACCTGCCCATCCGTTTGCCCGAGCGGCACCAGCCTTACCCCGGCCGAGACGAGGTTGGCGGCGAAACCGGCCAGCCAGCCGGTAACGGACGGCAGCAGGGGCAGACCATGACAGGCGGCGGCGGCACCAAAGGCGACCGGGTGGGCAAGTCGCCGCGGATGACGCGCAGCAAAGGCGGCGAGGCGAGGCGAGGGCCAAGCGGCGAGTGTCACGCTGGTGAAGGCCGTACCCTGGGCCATGCTCTCGAGTGCCAGCTCGGCGCTGCCGCGCCATGCTGCGGCCAAGACAGCAAGCGCATCGAGCGTTGCGTCATCCTCCACCATGGCAGCGCGAAAGGCAGCGACCAGCAACGCGCCATCGACACGCCCGGCGCCGCCCAATAGCGCGGTCGAGACATAATCGATCAGGCCTGCGCGATCCTTGACGCGCCCCTCCTCCACCGCCGTCTCCAAGCCATGGCTATAGGTATAGGCACCCACCGGATAGGCTGGAGAAAGCCAGGTCAGCAGCCGGTAGAGCGCATCGTCAGTGGTGGTGGTGATCGTCATCGTCGTGATGATGGTGGTGGTGGTTCGGTTGACGGTTATGCTCGCCGTAGGCCCCGCCTTCCGGATTGAAGGGAGCGGACACGTGGCGCAGCTCAGCACCAAGCCCGCGCAGCATGGCGACGATCACGTGATCATCGCGAATGAGGAGCCGATCCGGCTGGATTTCCGTAGGCAAGTGCCGATTGCCGAGATGCCAACCAAGGCGCAGCAGCAGCGCCGCTGTTGTCGCGCGTACTTCGACCAAAGGCTCGGACGCAGCGCGTACCAGGATGACACCGCCACCTTCCAGAAGCAGACCATCGCCCTGGCGCAACGCAACTGCCTCCTCAAGATCAAGCAGGAAAGCAAAGCCGTCTTCAGCAACATAGCGCTTCCTGCGCCGGAAGCGGTCGTCGAAATCCAGTGTCACGGTGTGGCGCGCGGTACGTTCCACCCAGCCACCAGCAGGCAGCACTTGGGTCGCCCGGGGAAGTTCACTGGCCATCAGAACAGGAAATAGCGCTGCGCCATCGGCAGCATTTTCGCCGGTTCACAGACGAGCAGCTCGCCATTCGCCCGTACCTCATAGGTTTCGGGATCGACCTCGATCTTCGGCAGGGCATCGTTCAGCACCATGTCGCGCTTGCCGATGCCTGAGCGCGTATTCTCCACCGCCAGCAGTTGCTTCCGCAGACCCAACCGGTCGCCGATGCCATGCCCGAGTGCGGCCTTGGAAACAAAGGTGACGCTGCTGGCCTGAAGCGCCTGGCCGAAGCCGGCGAACATCGGCCGGTAATGGACCGGCTGCGGGGTCGGGATGGAGGCATTGGGATCACCCATCAAGGCCATGGCAATGGAGCCGCATTTCAGAACCATATCGGGCTTAACCCCGAAGAAGGCCGGGGACCACAGCACCAGATCAGCCAGCTTGCCCACCTCAACACTGCCGACATGGGCGCTGATGCCCTGGGCGATCGCCGGATTGATGGTGTATTTGGCCACGTAGCGGCGGACCCGCAGATTGTCGTTATCGCCCCTCTCGCCGGGCAGGCGGCCGCGCTGGACTTTCATCTTATGAGCGGTCTGCCATGTGCGGATGATCACCTCACCAACCCGGCCCATCGCCTGGCTGTCAGACGACATCATGCTGATCGCGCCGATATCGTGCAGGATGTCCTCGGCGGCGATGGTCTCGCGGCGGATGCGGCTTTCGGCGAAGGCGACGTCCTCGGGGATACGCGGGTCGAGGTGATGGCAGACCATGAGCATATCCAGATGCTCATCCGCCGTGTTCACCGTATAGGGCATGGTCGGATTTGTGCTGCTGGGTAGAAAATTCGGCTCCCCCACCACCTTGATGATGTCCGGCGCATGGCCACCGCCGGCACCTTCGGTATGGAAGGCCTGGATCGTACGCCCCTTTATGGCGGCGATCGTGCTTTCAACGAATCCACTCTCGTTCAGCGTATCCGTATGGATCGCGACCTGCACATCGAGAGCATCGGCCACGCGGAGGCAGGTATCGATCGCTTTCGGGGTCGTACCCCAGTCTTCGTGCAGTTTCAGCCCGCAAGCACCGGCCAGAATTACCTCCTCGATACCCGCCGGCAGCGCCACATTGCCCTTACCTAGGAAACCCAGGTTGACCGGCAGGCCTTCGGCGGCCTGAAGCATGCGCGCCATGTGCCAGGGGCCCGGTGTCACTGTCGTGGCTAAAGTGCCATGGGCCGGGCCGGTGCCTCCGCCGAACATGGTGGTAACGCCAGACGCCAGCGCATCCTCGATCTGCTGCGGACAAATGAAATGGATGTGCACATCAAGCCCACCGGCCGTCAGGATGCGGCCCTCACCGGCGATCACCTCGGTCCCTGGGCCGATGATCACGTTGACGCCCGATTGCGTGTCCGGGTTACCGGCCTTGCCAATGGCGGCGATGCGGCCGTCCCGGAGCCCGACATCGGCTTTGACGATACCCCAATGGTCAAGAATCAGCGCATTGGTGATAACAGTGTCGACAGCGCCTTCGGCCCGCGTGACCTGGGACTGACCCATGCCGTCCCGGATCACCTTGCCGCCGCCGAACTTCACCTCCTCACCATAGGTGGTGAAGTCTCTCTCCACCTCGATGATCAGGTCGGTATCCGCCAGCCGGACCCGGTCCCCGGTGGTCGGGCCATACATGCCAGCATAGGCGCTGCGGGAGATGCGCGTGGGCATCAGACCTTCCCCTCCGTCTCGCCGCGGAAGCCGTGGATGATGCGCGCGCCGCCAAAGGGAATGAGCCGCACATTGCGCAACTGCCCCGGCTCGAAGCGGACCGCCGTGCCAGCCGCGATATCCAACCGCCGGCCACGGGCCTGGGCGCGGTCGAAGCGCAACGCCGGATTGGTCTCGGCAAAATGATAATGGCTGCCAACCTGGATGGGCCGGTCACCGGTATTGCCGACCTCCAGCTCGATCACCTCAGCGCCGGCATTGAGTTCGATATCCCCGGCCGCGGGGAAGACCTCGCCCGGGATCATCGGATCGGCTCGTGGACCGTAACGAGCTTGGTCCCGTCGGGAAAGGTCGCCTCCACCTGGATTTCGTGGATCATCTCGGCGATCCCTTCCATTACTTGCGCACGGGTCAGCACGGTCGCACCGTCGCGCATCAGTTCGGCAACGCTCCGTCCATCCCGCGCGCCCTCGACCACGTAATCTGTGATCAGTGCCACCGCCTCAGGATGGTTCAGCTTCACGCCGCGTTCTAGCCGGCGGTGCGCGACCTGCGCAGCCATGGCGATCAGCAGCTTGTCCTTCTCGCGCGGCGTCAAATTCATGCCGAACCTCTCATATCCTGGCCGATCATGGCCCGCCCGCCATCAGCTCGTCCACAGTCGAGGCAGCCTTGGCGGCGAGCCCTGCATCGTTCGCAAAGCCACAATGGCCTGCTCGACCGCTCGGCGCACCGCTGCCGCCCGTCCCATCCAACGGCCCAACAAGAGCCCGGGTCGAGGCAGGGTGCAAGCGCCGGTGATATGCATTCCAACATCAGGCAGCGAGCGGAGCAAATCGCGGGCCGCCTCGGCGCCTGGGGCGGCCACGATCAGCATTCCCATCGCTTCCGCCCCAACCCCTCCGAAGGGGGCCGCCATCGCTTCTGGGGAGAGTACCTGTCGGTCGATCCAGAGCAGCCCCTCTGGCCCGGTCAGCGACCACCCGTCCCGGAGCAAACCTTGCCGCCAAATCTCTCCCCGCGCGCCACGACCGAAGACCAGGATTTCTGTTGCCAGCAAGGCGGCGCCCGCGCCGAGCTCGACGGCGAAGCGCCGCTGGAGCCTGGCGCCATCGAATAGGATGGTCTCCTGCGGCAACCATTCGAATGTCGCGCCCGCGCCCAGCACGATGTCAGTGGCGACCCGCGTCATGGGACCCAGTGAACGATAGACCTTCTCAGCCGCCGCCGTGCTCAATGTCGCCGTCGCCCCGGCTTCTAGCTTAATGCTCTGCTCGAGTTGGTCCCCTCCCGCGAGACCGCCAGCGCAGTTGAGAAGCGCGGCAAGCGGCGGTTCGCCGGGCTCAGGCTGGGGAAAGAGGATGCGCAGCGGCGCTGCCTGATGCAGGTCCCGCAAAACGGTCCCCCGCGCCGAACATCCAAACACCACATGGAACGCGCCATGAGCGCGTTGGTGCAAGACGGTCGCTGGCACATCGGCGGGCATAGGCATCAGCATGCCAGCCCTGGCCAGGCCCCGAAAGCCGCATCAATTGTTATTGCGTTAGGCATATCCCAAGCTCTTCGCCTAATTTATAGACGCTGATGGCGCGCAGCGCGTATGAACTCTACTATTTCCATGGCACATTCGTTGCTCCTGGGTGGTGGTTGGGATGATCGTTGCCGCTGAGGGAGAGACGCAGATCAACGTGGCGCAGCAAGTTGAGCACTTGGAGAATACCGCCTCTAGCTTGCGAGGCCACGTCCTTGACGTGAAGGGCCTCACCATTGCGTATGGTGGCTTCGTTGCGCTCGCCGGCGTCGATCTGCAGGTGCAAGCCGGCGAAGTGCTGGCACTGCTGGGTCCTTCCGGCTGCGGCAAGACAAGCCTGCTCAGAGCCATCGCGGGCTTCGTTCGCCAACGTTCAGGTCAGGTGCTCATCGACGGGCGCCCCATCGACGGCCTGCCGCCGGAACGTCGCCAAGTTGGCATTGTCTTCCAGAATTATGCCCTGTTTCCGCATATGTCGGTCGCAGGAAATATCGCCTTCGGCCTCGAAGCACGCGGGGCACGACGACGGGAGATCGCCGAACGCGTCGATGGCTTGCTCGAGCTGGTCCAACTCGGCGGCTTCGCCGACCGTCGGCCGGCGCAACTCTCTGGCGGTCAGCAACAGCGCGTGGCGCTGGCGCGCGCCTTGGCGATCGAGCCTCGTATCCTCCTGCTCGATGAACCTTTCGCAGCTCTTGACCGTGCGCTGCGTCTGGACATGCAGATCGAGATCAAGCGTCTTCAACGGCGTCTTGGCCTGACCACCATTCTGGTCACCCACGACCAAGATGAGGCGATGAGCGTCGCCGATCGTATCGCCGTCATGCGCGACGGGTCGATCGAACAGCTGGGAACCCCCGTCGAGGTCTATGATCGACCAGCCAATCTTTTCGTGGCGGGTTTCATCGGCACCACCAACGCCCTGCCCTGTACCGTTCTCGGCTGGTCGAACGGCGCTGCGCAGTTGCGGATGCAGGACGGCGGCACGCTCGCTTTACCGACTGAAGTTCCGCCGCCGGCGGCGGGCCATAATGCCATTCTTGCCGTTCGGCCCGAACATCTCGTCCTGTACGACGAGCCTGGTGAAGGGCGGTTTCTCGTCACGCTCGGGCTCGCCCTGCCACTTGGCGGGCAAACGATTCGAGAAGCCTCGCTCGGCGACGGCACGGCGCTGCGCTTGATAGAGCAGCGTCACGGCGCGATTCCCCGCCGCGGCAGCCAAGCCTGGTGCGGCATCGCCGTGGGCGCCACGCCGACCTTGTTCGAAGCCTCGTCCCGAAAGGATCCTTAGATATGTCGATGAACCGCCGCCGCGCTCTTTTCGGCGCTGCCAGTCTATTGGCATTGCCCGCACCACTGCGCGCCCAAACGCGCGGCAGCGTGACCACCGCCATTTATCCAGGCGCCTGGGAAGAAGCCTTCCGTGATCATGTCGCGCCTTTTCTCAAGCGGCAGTCGGGTGTCGATCTTGAAATGCAGCCGCTCTTCGCGGTCGACCAGATCGCCAAGTTCTCGGCCAGCCGCGGTGTCCCACCCTTTGATGTTTTCGTGCTCGATCCGGGGCCACGCATCACCGGGATCGAGCGAGGCATGTTCGATAAATTCGATGCATCACGCCTGAGCAACCAAGCGCTCCTGCCCAGCATGCTGGTCGATGGCTGGGGCGTTGGCTGCGCCGCCCAAGTGGTCGGCATCGCCTACAATCCGAAGCGGGTGCCAAAGCCCTCAGGCTATGCCGATCTGTTTAAGGAGCCATGGGTCTCGAAACTCGGGCTGACCGGCTTTGGGACAACCTTCGGTACCGTGAGCCTAATCGAGATTGCGAAAATTTTCGGCGGTAGCGAGGTCAATATCGAACCCGCTCTGGTCGAATTGAAAAAAGCCCTGCCAAAAATCGCCGCGGTCGGAGCGCCAGCCGCGATGCCTGGGCTCTTCCAGCAAGGGCAGTGCGCCGTGATGTACACCAACACCCAGACGGTCACGACGTTAAAGGATCGCGGAGTAGACATCGAATTCGCGGTACCGGAGACGGGTGCATCAGCCTTCTTCACGACGATGCATATCGCCAAAGGAAGCGAGAACGTGGCAAACGCCTATAAATATATCGACACGACGGTCGGGCGGGACATTCAGACTGCGCTGCAGAAACCACCTTATAATTTCGTGCCGGTGAACAAGGATGTCCCGCTCCTATCCGGTTTGCCGATGAAGAGCCTGGACGACATGACGAAATTCGTCACTCATGACTGGGCCAAGATCAATCCGCTCCGGGCGGCATGGATCGAGAAATTCAATCGCGAGATGGCGAAATGAGACTTGCCTGGGGTCTCGTGGCCCCACTCGGCCTCGCCTATGCGGCCTTCTTCTTGGCGCCTTTGCTGATTCTCGGCGTTGTCTCGTTCTATCAGGACGAGGCGATGACCGAATTTGGTACCGCGCAATGGCGTCGCTTTCTGCTCGATCAGTTTCACTGGAAAGTGATCGGCGATACGCTCTTGCTGGGCCTGAAGACGGTCGCTGCGACACTTCTGTTGGGGTTGCCGCTGGCACTCGTCTATCGGGCCGCATCCGCCCGCTGGCAGCGAGTGCTCCTTTTCATCGTGGTTATGCCTCTGCTGACCAGCGTCGTGGTGCGGACCTTCGCCTGGATCGTCATCCTGGGGCGGGAAGGCTTGGTCAATCGACTGGTCCTCGATCTCGGGCTGGCGGCAGAACCGCTTCGGTTGCTGCAAACCGAACTTGGCCTCGTTATCTCCCTGACCCAGATCGAGATGCCGCTGCTGCTGTTGCCGGTCCTCGCCGTCATGGTTCGGATCGATCCTAACGTGCTCGATGCCAGCGCCTCACTCGGTGCTTCGCGCTGGCGGACGCTGTTTCGCGTTATCCTGCCGCTTGCCGCCCCGGGCATTGCCGCCGGGTGCGCGCTGGTTTTCGCCTCGGCGACGACAGCCTTCATTAGTCAGTCGGTGATCGGCGGCAGCCGGCTCGTGTATCTGCCAGCGATGATCTGGCAACAGGCGATGGTGGTGGCACATTGGCCCTTTGCTGCAACCGCGGCGATCAGCCTGCTGCTGTCGGTCTCGGCGGTCATCGCGGTGATCGCCACCGCCGGGCGTATCGCCGCGGGGCGCGTCGAGGCACCCACCCATGGCTAGGCGTCCAAACCTCGGGGCGGCCAGCTATGTCCTCGTGGTGGGGCTACTGGCGGCGCTCGCTTTGCTGATTCTGGTCGGACCGGTGCTGGTCGTTCTGGCCACCAGCCTCACCGATAGCCGGGCGATCCGCTTCCCGCCGCAGGGGCTTTCGCTGCGCTGGTATGAATTGCTGCTGGATACCGTCCGATCGCGCCCGATCCATCGCGCCGCAGGGAATACCCTGCAGGTGGCGGCCCTTGCGGCCGGCCTGGCAACCTTGCTCGGCACCGCGGCAGCGATCGGGATCAGCACGCTGCGTGGCCGCCTTGGCCGGCTGATGGACGCCTTCTTTCTCTCGCCGCTCGTGCTGCCGGGCCTCGCCTTCGGCCTCGCAGCACTGGTCTATTTCACCCTGCTGCGCCTCCGACCCTCGCTCGAATTGCTGGTGATCGGGCATTTCATCGTAATCACGCCTTTTGTGCTCCGTACGGTGGGTGCCTCGATGAGCCAACTCGACCCCGCCCTGCCGGAAGCCTCCCGCAGTCTGGGCGCCGGGCCTTGGCGGACATTCCGCCGGGTCACTCTGCCACTGATCGCGCCAGGCATCGCCGCTGGCGGTTTCCTTGCCTTCATGGCGTCGGTCGACAATGTGCCGGTCTCCCTCTTCCTCTCATCGGCGCGGACGGACATGCTGCCGATCCGGATGTGGGGCATGATGGAGAGCACGCTTGATGTTCGTGTGGCCGCCGTGTCTGGCCTGCTGATCCTTGCGGCTTTCCTGTTGATGCTGGTGATGGAACGGCTCACCGGCCTTACCCGCCGAATCCGAGGTTAACCTGATGATTCTTCGTGCTGAACCGCTGACCTCCGCAGCTTTCTTGCCCTTTGGCGAGGTCATAGAATGTCCCGCCATACCGGGGCGCACCTATTTCGAGGATGCGTTGAGCAGCCTTCGGCCGGGCGCGCGACCCAGCCTTTCGCTCACTGTGAAGGCGCCGCTCGCAGCATTACCGCTGCTGTCCACCACCATGGAGCGCCATGAATTCTCGTCCCAGAGCTTCGTCCCGCAGGAGGCCGGCCGCTGGTTGGCGGTCGTTGCTCCGCATGCCGCCTCCGGCGGACCGGACATGGCGCGCGCCCGCGCGTTCCTCTGCCGGCCCGACCAAGGTGTGACCTACGGCGCGAATGTCTGGCACCACCCCTTTACTGTGCTCGACCGGACCGCCCGCTTCGTGATCGTCATGTGGCGTGACGGCACATCGACGGATGAGGAGTTCGCAAAAGTCGCGCCATTCAGCGTGGAGGTCGCCTGATGCCCTACGATGTGAAGCGCGACTTCGTCGGCTATGGTGGCACCCCACCCGATCCGCAGTGGCCCGGTGGCGCCAGGCTCGCGGTGAACTTCGTCTTCAACTACGAGGAAGGCTCTGAGCCCTCCTTTGAACTCGGCGATGGCGTCACTGAGAGCGGGCTGACCGAGGCGCATGGCCTCAACCAGACCGGTGGCGGCCGGGATCTCGCGGCGGAGGGCATGTTCGAATATGGCAGCCGGGTCGGTTTCTGGCGACTGCACCGGCTGTTTGCCGAACGCGGTCTGCCGCTTACGGTCTTCGGCTGCGCCCTGGCGCTTGAGCGCAACCCGGAGGCAGCCGCCGCCATCCGCGCCGCCGGCTACGACATCTGCTCACATGGCTGGCGCTGGGTGAAGCATTTTGAGCTATCCGAAGCCGAGGAACGCTCACATATCGCCAAGGCCGTCGCCAGCATCGAGAGGACCATGGGGGCAAAGCCGGATGGCTGGTATTGCCGCTACGGACCCTCGGTGAATACCCGCCGACTTGTCGTCGAACATGGCGGCTTTCTCTACGACAGCGACTATTATGGCGAGGAACTTCCCTTCTGGGTCACTGTGGACGGCAAGGCTCAGCTCGTCGTGCCTTATTCCCTCGTCAACAATGATGGGAAATATGCCGGCTGGATGGGTACCAGCGACCAGTGGTTTAGCTTCATCCGCGATGCCTTCGACATGCTCTATGCGGAAGGAGCAAAGGCGCCCAAAATGATGTCCGTCGGCTTGCATATGCGCCTAATCGGCCATCCGGCCAGGGCGGTCGGCTTGCAGCGGCTGCTCGATTACATGATGCAGCGCAAAGATGTCTGGATCACCCGGCGGGTCGATATCGCAAAGCACTGGCACGCCGTGCATCCCTATCCCGGCAAAGGGCTTAACGAATAATGGTCGCTGAGCCCCTTTTCGTCGCCCTTGGCGCGCAGCGCTATCGTATCGAGCGTCCCTGGGGTGACCTGCCAGTCGATGGTGCCGGACGCATCAGCGATGTGGCGTGCGACGCCAGCGGTCTTGTTTATGTGCAGTTCCGCCGGGATTCTTATGCTGATTCGTCAACCCCTGGCATTGTCGTTCTATCGCCGGATGGGTCGCGGTTGGCAGCCTGGGGAGAGAGCGTGCAGGACGGCCATATGGTCACTGTCCATCCGGATGGCCGCGTCTTTGTCGTTGACCGCGACGCACATGAAATCGTGATTTTCTCTCCGACTGGTGAGCGGCTTGGTGGCCTGGGTACCCGGCATGGGCCGGGCGCGCCGTTCAATGCGCCCTGCGATGTCGCCTTCGCACCGAACGGCGAGATCTACGTCGCCGACGGCTACGCGAATGCCCGCATCCATCGGTTCGATGCCAAAGGAATGCTCCTGGGTGGCTGGGGTCGCCCCGGGCGCGGACCAGGGGAATTCTGCACGCCGCATTCAATCTGGGTATTGGCCGATGGTCGCGTCCTGGTCTGCGACCGGGACAATAGCCGGTTGCAGGCCTTCACCGCCGATGGTCGCCACCTATTCGATATCACCGATACCCACAAACCGATGGACGTCCATGGCGGTCCAGACGGCGGCTTCTATGTCACCGATCAGGTGCCCCGGCTTTCATTGTTCGATGTTGCGGGCACGCTGGTCGGGCGGTGCAGACCGGTGCTGAACGGCGCCCACGGGATGTGGTGGGACCAGCGCTCCGGCGTCATCTACCAGTCCGAACAGAATCCGAACCGGCTGACCCGGCTGGTGCCGGTCTAGGGACCAGGCTATGCGAACGCGGTGTCAGATCCAACCCGCTTCCACCTGATCCGCCACGCGCTCGTCGAACCATCGGCGAGAGCTACCTTTTATGGCTCCCTCGATGTCGGGCTGTGCGAACTCGCCCTGCGAGAGGAAGCGGCACTCTATCGGTGGCTGGCGGCGCGGCTCCCGCAGCCGGCGCAATGGGTGGTGACACAGCTTGGCCGCACCCGGGCAACGGCAGCCGCCATCTTCGCCGCCGGCTATCCGGCGCAGCCGCTGCGCACCGAACCCGCCCTTGCCGAACAATTCCTTGGCGAATGGCAGGGTATTCCCCACGAGGCCCTGACCGAGCGACTGCTTCATCCGCCACACCCCTTCTGGCCACACGCCGCCGAAGAACGCCCCCCAGGTGGTGAGAGCCTTGGCGATGTCCGCGCACGGGTCGGGCCAATGATCGACCAACTGGCCGCCCAACACAGCGGCGAGGATGTGGTCGTGATCGCCCATGGTGGTTCGATCCGCGCCGCGATCGCACATGCCTTGGACCTTTCCGCCCACCAGGCCCTGCACTTTTCCATCCGTAATCTCGGCCTCACGCGGCTGGAAAAGCACGGCACGGATTGGCGCGTCGTTTCGATCAATGAGGAACCCTGGACCCTGCCCTGACGGGGCCGCGCGATCGGCTTGGACAGAGGCCAAAGCCAGCGGTAGAGTCTGACCGATTCCAGAGGGTTGCGGGATGGCGTTCGAACGCGGTCTTATCCATTGGCCTGGCCTTTTTCTGGCCCTTGGGCTGCTCGCCGGCTGTGCCGGCGGGGCGCCGCAGTCCGGCGAGGAGCAGGGGCTGGTCGATCGCGCCACGCTGTCGATCCAGGAGATCCTCGGCGAGGGCAATGATCGGCTGAATGCCGCGAACAAGCTGCGCGAGGCGCGCGCTGTCATGATCTGCCCACGGGTCTTCAAGGCAGGTTTCTTTGTCGGTGCAGAGGGCGGTGGCTGCGTCCTGCTCGGCCGCGACGCGGCAGGCTCCTGGTCCTCGCCGGCCTTCTATTCGCTCAACTCCGGCAGCTTCGGACTGCAGGCCGGAATTCAGGACATGCAGATCATGCTCCTGATCATGAACGAAAAGGCTTTGACGGCCTTGCTGAACAGTCAGCTGAAGCTTGGTGCCGATGCCTCGGTCGCGCTGGCGAGCTTTGGCGGCTCGGTCGGCGGCGCGACGACTACGGCCGTCGGTGGCGACATCATCGCTTATGCGCGGTCTCGTGGGCTATTTGCCGGACTTTCGTTGGAAGGTTCGGTACTAACCAACCGCAGCACCTGGAATCAAGCCTATTACCAGCAGGATGTTGGGCCACGACAGATCGTTGTGGGCATGCAGGCGCATAATCCCGGCGCCGACCCGCTCCGCGCCGCACTGCTCCGGTTTGGCACACCGAATGCGGCGCCTGCACTGCCGCCGCCCGTGCCGGCTGGCGGCAAGGCATCGACAGTACCCGCCGCACCCGCCGGTAGCGTGCAGCGCCAAGCGCTGCCGCCGCTCCGCTGATGCGGCGGCTTTTCCTCGGTCTGGCCGGGCTCCTCGCCGCAACAGCTTCGGCCATTGCGGCAGACACGGCTGGCGAAGCGCAGACGCTGGTCGATCGCAGCGCACTCGCGGTGCAGGAAATACTCGGTGAGGGCGATGCGGCGGCGCGGTCGGATGCCCAAGACATGCTGCGCCGTGCCCGCGCTGTGATGGTCTGCCCGCAGGTGTTACGGGCCGGCTTCATTCTCGGCGGCCAGGGTGGCGGCTGCGTCTTGCTAGGCCGCGATGCTGCCGGATCTTGGTCATCGCCTGCCTTCTATGGCCTCGCCTCCGGCAGCCTCGGCTTGCAGCTCGGTCTGCAGGATATGGCGATCATCATGATGGTGCTGACCGACAAGGGCCTCAGCGCACTGATGGACAGTCAGTTCAAGCTTGGTGCCGATGCCTCCGTGGCCATCGCCACCGTCGGCGCCGGTGTGAGCGGCGCCACCACCTCAGCGGCGGGGGCGGATATCCTGGCCTTTGCGCGCACCCGCGGCCTTTATGCAGGCATCTCGCTGGAAGGTTCCTTATTAAGCACCCGCTCCGAGAGCAATCTCGCTTATTATGGCAAGGAGTCCTCGCCACGACAGATCGTGGTGGCGATGCAGGTTCACAATCCCGGCGCCGATCCCTTGCGGGCCGTGTTGATGCGCTTCGGCACACAGCTCCAAACTGGCGCACCTCGCTGAGGCGCATCGTCTGGCGCCGTTCGCATCGGTGTCGCCCAGCCACGGTGTTTCCCCGCGTTCGCTTTGGGATTAAGATACGGCGGTGACTACCATCCCGCCATTCTGGAAGAGCAAATCACTCGCCGCCATGACACGCGCCGAGTGGGAGAGCCTCTGCGATGGCTGTGGCCGCTGTTGTCTGCACAAGCTGCGGGACGATGCGACAGAGCGGCTGGCCTTCACCAATGTCGCCTGCCGATTGCTGGATGGCGAGACTGCGCGCTGCAAGGACTACGGCAACCGCCGCATGAAGGTGCCGGATTGCGTGCAACTGACGCCGCAGCGGCTGAACGAAATCGATTGGCTGCCGCCATCCTGCGCCTATCGGCTGCTGGCCGAGGGCAAGGAGTTGTTCTGGTGGCATCCATTGGTCTCGGGCCGGGCCGCGACGGTGCATGAAGCGGGCGTCTCGGTCCGCGGCCGCAGTATGCCGGAACGCAAGGCGGGGCCCCTCGAACATTACATCGTCCGCTGGCCTGGCCAGCTGCCGAAGGCGAAAAAACCCGTGCTGGAAGGAAACGCAAAGCCATGAAGAATGCGCTGTTCGGCGGCGTGAACGCCGCCGTCCTCACGGCCATGAACTCCGATCTCTCGCCCAACCTGGATCGGATGGCCAAGCATGCGAAATGGCTGCTTGCGAACGGCTGCAATGGTCTTGGCGTGTTGGGCACGACCGGGGAGGCCAATAGCTTCGGGCTACATGAGCGCAAACAGATCCTGGAAGGGCTGATCGCCCGCGGCGTGGCAGCGGGTACGATGATGCCCGGCACAGGCTGCGCGAGCCTGACCGATACTGTTGAACTGACACTCCACGCCAAGGCGCAGGGCTGCCGCGGCGTGCTGGTCCTGCCGCCCTTCTACTATAAGGGCCCGAGTGACGACGGGCTCTTCGCCTATTTCTCCGAGGTCGTGCAGCGTAGCGGTGGCGCCATTCCGCTCTATCTCTACAATTTCCCGCAGCAGTCCGCCGTTCCCTTCAGCATCGACCTGATCGGGCGTCTGCTGAAGGCCTATCCCGGCGTCATCAAGGGCTCGAAGGACAGTGGGGGCGACTACGCCAACATGCAGGCGATGGTCGAGCATTTCGCCAAGGATGGGTTCGAGGTCTATTCGGGGTCGGATGAGTTCCTCCAGCGCATTCTAGCGGCCGGGGGCGCCGGCTGCATCACCGCCGCCTCGAACGCCAATAGCCATTGGGGGGGTATCGTCTATGCGAAGCGAACCGGCCCGGAAGCCGATGCGGCGCAAGGCATGCTGAGCGCAACCCGCAAGGCGGCGACCAGCGTGCCGCTGATCCCCGGGCTGCGCGAGATTATCGCCCGGAGCACGGGTGATGCTGGCTGGCGCACCATCCGTCCGCCACACATGGCGCTCTCCTCCACCCAGGCCGAGGCGATCTGGACAGCGTGGCAGGCTGCCGGCGCATTGCCGCTGCCGGGCATGGCCCAGGCGAAGGCCGCCGAATGAGCGACCCCTTCCGCGAGCCACTGCGCTGCCGGCCGCCAGCGACCGCGACGTGTCAGATCAAGACCGAGGAAGTCTGCGTGACGCGTTGGGACTTCACCCCGGGTGCTGAGACCGGTTGGCATCGGCATGGCTGGCTTTATGTCGTTGTGCCGGTGACGGACGGCAAGCTGATGATCGAATTGCCCGACGGCGAGACCACAACCGCCGAGCTCAAGGCGGGCGTCGCTTATTCCAGACCCGCTGGTGTCGAACACAATGTGGTCAATGCCGGTGACGGCGTGCTCGCTTTCATTGAGACCGAGGTATTGGCGTATCCCGGCTGAACTTCGGCTGTGCGCGCTGTCAAGGCGTTGAACTGCATCGCGCGGCGTGACCAACTGCGCTCGCATGAATGAACTGCCCGGTCCGGTGGAATGGCGACGCTCAGCGCGGGCGCGGTATGTAAGCCTCCGGATCGATGCGCGTATTGGCGCGGTAGTGGTAACCTTGCCGCCGCGCGCCCGTAGGCAGACCGGCCTCGCGCTGCTGGCTGAACATGCCGCCTGGGTGCGTGAATCGCTCGCGGCTTTGACGCCTGCGGTGCGTTTTGTGCCAGGGGCGAAACTGCCAATTGGCGGTGTCGATTACGCCATCACCCTGGTGCCTGGCGCAGCAGGCGTCCTTGTCGAAAACGACACGCTGCGGGTCAGCGGATTGCTGGCCGACCTACGTGATCAGATCGCGGCTTTTCTGCGGGCGGAAGCATTCCGGCGCATCGGCGCAGTGGTCGCCCGACATGCGGCTGCGCTTATCGTCACGCCTCGCCGGGTCCGCTTGAAGGAGTTGCGAAGCCGCTGGGGCTCGTGTGCACATGATGGCACGCTCAGCTTTTCCTGGCGGCTGGTCATGGCGCCAGACTGGGTGCTCGACTATGTCGTCGCGCATGAGGTCGCGCATCTGCGCGAACTCAACCATTCGGAACGATTTTGGGCGCATGTCACAGCACTAACCCCGCATCGCAAGGCGGCGATCGCTTGGCTTAAAGCGCATGGCCCAGCGCTATTGCGGGCCGGCTGAAAACTCGCCTCTGCTTGCCTTCAGCGCGGTAGAAAGCCGACGATCTGCTCCGCCTCAGTGACGATCGGATCGGCGATTTCTGCAGCCCGGGTAGCCCCCAACCTGAGCGCCGCATCAAGCGCAGCCGGGTCTGCCAGCAGCCGGGCCATCTCCGCTTGAATCGGGCTGAGATGCGCAACCAGCGCTTCGACAAGCACTTCCTTGAACGCGCCGAAGCCCTTGCCGCCGTGCTCGCGCAGGACATTTTCGGGCAGGCTGTCGGTGACGCCCGCCAGGATTCCGACCAGGTTGCGCGCCTCCGGTCGGGCCTCCAGGCCCTGCACATGCTCCGGCAGCGGCTCGGGGTCGGTCTTTGCCCGACGGATCTTCAGGGCGACGGCGTCATGGCTATCGGTCAGGTTGATGCGCGATTGATCCGAGGGATCAGACTTCGACATCTTCCGAGTTCCATCACGCAGGCTCATCACCCGCGCCGCAACACCCTGGATCAACGGCTCGATCCGCGGGAAGAACTCCGGCACGCCGTAGTCGTGGTTGAACTTCTCGGCAATGTCGTTGGCCAGTTCCAGATGTTGCTTCTGGTCATCGCCCACCGGCACGAGGGTGGCTTTGTAGGCAAGGATGTCGGCGGCCATCAGGTTCGGATAGACGTAAAGGCCGCTCGAGGCCGCCTCCCGATCCTTGCCGGCCTTGTCCTTGAACTGGGTCATCCGGTTCAGCCAGCCAAGGCGGGCAATGCAGTTAAAAATCCAAGCAAGCCGTGCATGCGCCGGCACATGGCTTTGTACGAACAGCGTGCAGCGCCTTGGATCGAGGCCGCAGGCGATCAGCGCCGCCGCCATCTCCCGCGTCTGGGCGGCCAACTGCGCAGGGTCCTGCCAGACGGTGATCGCGTGCAGGTCAACCACACAGTAGATCGCGTCATGGCGATCCTGCAGCGGGACCCAGTTGCGGATGGCCCCAAGATAGTTGCCCAGGGTGGGAACGCCGGAAGGCTGGATGCCGGAAAAGACACGCTGCATGGGGTGGAGACCATCTCGGTGAATAGGCCGGGGTGATTGCCGTCGCCGCCCGGTTGGTCAAGCGGCTGGCTTGCGCCGGCGACGCAACAGGCGCCTTACCTCGCCAAGATCGATGGCGCGCAGACCATGGGCGATCAGGAAATAAGCAATGCCCCCAACCCCGAGCAGGAGAGCGAGCGCGCCATATTTCAGCGGCCCGGACATCGGAAACAGCCAGGGCCGCATTGCCACGAGCAAACCAGCCATGAGCAGCGCTGCGGCGAGCAGGCGCGGCGCGCGTCGGCGCAGCTGGCGATCCGGCACAAACTGCCGGCGGCGGTACAGCAACCAGCCTAGCATGACGGCGTTGAACCAGGCGGCGAGCGCGGTCGCCAAGGCGACTCCGACATAGGCAAGCCAAAAGCTGAGGGCCAGATTGAGGCCGAGATTGAGCGCCACCGCGGCGAACCCGACCTTGACCGGAGTCGCGGTATCGCCACGGGCGAAGAAGCCGGGCGCGAAGACCTTGACCAGCACATAGGCTGGCAGCCCGAGGGCATAGGCCCCCAGCGCGGCGGCGGTGGCCTTGCCCGCCTCGGCCGTGAAAGCTCCACGGACAAAAAGAACATCGATAATCGGCGCCGCCGCCGCCGCCAGGCCGAGGGCTGCCGGCAGGCAGAGCAATAAGCTGAGTTCTGTCGCGCGGCTCATCGTCCGATGCGCCGAGAGGCTCTCCCCCGCTCGGACTTGACGGGAGAGGAGCGGCAGCATCGCGGTGCCGATCGCCGCACCGATCACCCCGAGCGGGAGCTGCGCGACCCGGTCGGCGTAGTAGAGAAACGATACGGCACCCGCCGGCAACAGGCTGGCAATGACGACATCAACCGCGAGGTTCAGCTGCGTGACCCCGGCCCCGAGTACGCCGGGGATCATCTTGCGCAACACCTGCTGCACATCGGGTGCGAGCTGCGGCGGGCGCAGGAAATGCAGCGCGAAGCCGGCATGCGCACAAGCCCAAAGCACAAGACCCAGCTGCACGACGCCGGAGATCGTTACCCCCCAAGCCAACGCATGCGCAGGCGTTGGCGTGAAAGGCGCTAGCAGCACGAGGGCCGCCATGGAGAGCAAGTTGAAGAAAATAGGTGCCGCCGCGGCGGCGGCAAAGCGATCCAGGCCGTTCAGGACGCCTGAGACGAGGGCTGTCAGGCAGATCAGCAGCAGATAGGGGAAGGTGATCCGGGTGAGCGAAACCGCCAGGGCGAATTGATCGGGATCGGCGGCGAAACCCGGCGCCAGCGCATACATGATCTGCGGCATGAAGATCAGACCGAGTATCACGAGGCCAGCGAGCCAGAGCGTCATCAGCGCGGCCATGCGTTCGGCCAGCTGCTTGGCGACCTGCGGCCCCTGCACCGCGAGGGTGCCAGAGAAGGCCGGCACGAAAGCGGCATTGAAGGCGCCCTCGCCAAACAGGCGCCGAAAGAGGTTCGGCAGCTTCAGGGCGACGAAGAAGGCGTCGGCAAGCGGGCCGGCGCCAAGCACGGCGGCGATCAGCATGTCCCGGGCGAAGCCCAGAATCCGGCTGACCATGGTCCAGCCGCCGACGGTGAGAACCCCTTTCAGCATTCGGAGGTGTTAGCAGGCGGGCACGGCGACGTCAGCCCGGCCGGGGTGCAGTCGATTACCGCGCAACTGCCGAGCCCCCCACCGCCGCCACGATCTGCCGCCTAGGCGTGGTCCCTTCATAGCCGATGGGGAAAAGCCCAGGGCTCACCGCCCGATGGCAGCATGCGCGGCCAGGCAGGCCATATCGAGCAGCTGATTCACCGAACTGTCCACTGGGACGATCTGCACCGGCTTCGACATCCCCATCAGTAGGGGCCCGATGGTGGTGGCGCTGGTCAGCCGTGGCGTCGCCTTGGTGAGGATATGCGCCGCATGCAGCCCCGGCATGACCAGCACATTGGCCGGCCCGGTCAGCCGGCAGAAGGGATAGAGCCGCGCCCGCAGCGAGGGGTCGAGCGCGACATCGGCCGCCATCTCGCCGTCATATTCGAAATCCACCCGACGTTCATCGAGAAGCTTCACCGCATCGCGGATACTGCCGGGGATCGAGCCCTTGGGATCACCGAAGGTCGAGAAGGAAAGGAAGGCGACACGCGGCTCCGCGCCTAGGCGGCGGGCGGCAGCGGCGGATTGCACGGCGATCTCGGCCAGGGTTTGGGCGTCGGGCCGTTCATGGATCGCGGTATCGGCGATGAAGACGGTGCCGGAGACACGGGCGAGCATCAGCGTCAGGCCGAATATCGCACTGCCGGGCGCCGGGTCGATGGCCATGCGCACGCCTTCAAGTGCGACTGCATAGCTACGGGTCATTCCGGTCACCATCGCATCCGCCTCGCCAAGCGCCACCATGCACGCGGCAAAGACGTTACGATCCTGGTTGACCAGCCGCTGGCAGTCACGGAACAGGAAACCTTCGCGCTGCTTGCGGGCATAGAGATACTCCGCGAGGCGGCGGTTATTGTCGCTATTGCGGGCATTGCGGATTTCGATCCCGGCCGGCATCGGCAGGCCAGCGGCGGCAACGGTGGCGCCGATCCGCTCTTCGCGCCCGACCAGCACGGGGGTGCCGTAGCCGGCGTTGCGGAAGGCGATGGCGGCCCGAATAACGCTTTCCTCCTCGCCTTCGGCGAAGACCACGGTGCGCGGATTGCTCCGGACCCGCTCAGTGATCAACTCCAACGCATTGGCCGTGGCGTCGAGCCGGCCAGCGAGCGAACGGGCATAGCGCGGGAGATCAGTAATAGGCTTTCGGGCAACACCGCTTCTCATCGCAGCCTCCGCGACCGCGAGCGGAACCCGGCTGATCAGGCGCGGATCGAAGGCGTTGGGGATGATGTACTCAGGGCCGAAGCGCAAGGCCTTGCCGGCGCCGGCGCTGTTCACCTCCTCCGGCACGTCCTCACGGGCCAGCATCGCCAGCGCCTCGGCGGCAGCGATCTTCATCGCGTCGTTGATCGTACTGGCACGGACATCCAATGCCCCACGGAAGATGAAAGGGAAGCCTAGGACATTGTTGACTTGGTTCGGATAGTCGCTCCGGCCGGTCGCGACGATACAGTCGGGTCGAGCTGCCTTCGCCTCCTCCGGCGTGATTTCTGGATCAGGGTTGGCCATGGCAAAGATGATCGGCCGGTCGGCCATGGCGCGTACCATGTCCTGGGTGACGGCGCCCTTAACGGACAGGCCAAAGAAAACATCGGCACCTTCGAGCGCCTGCGACAAGGTGCGCGCGGAGGTCTCGACGGCATGCGCCGACTTCCACTGGTTCATGCCCTCGGTGCGGCCGCGCCAAAGTACGCCCTTGGTATCGCACATGGTGATGTTCTCGGGCCGCATGCCCATCGCCCGCAGCAGCTCGGCGCAGGCGATAGAAGCGGCGCCTGCGCCGTTGATGACGAGCCGGGTCTTGGCAAGGTCACGGCCCGTCAGATGCGCTGCGTTGATAAGCCCAGCGGCGGCGACAATCGCCGTGCCATGCTGATCGTCATGGAAAACCGGAATATCCATCAACTCGCGCAGCCGCTGCTCGATGACGAAGCACTCGGGCGCCTTGATGTCCTCGAGGTTGATCCCGCCGAATGAGGGTCCGAGATAACGCACCGCATTGACAATGGCATCGACATCCTCGGTGTCGATGCAAAGGTCCATGCCATCGACATCGGCGAAGCGCTTGAATAAGGCCACCTTGCCTTCCATCACCGGCTTGGAGGCCAGGGCGCCAAGATTGCCGAGGCCAAGCACCGCCGTGCCGTTGGAGACAACAGCGACGAAATTGCCTTTCGATGTGTAGTCATAGGCCAAGGCAGGATCGCGATGAATGTGCAGACAGGGCTCCGCGACACCAGGGCTATACGCAAGGCTGAGATCGCGCGCCGTGACCAGGGGCTTGATCAGCCGGATCTCCAGCTTGCCCGGCCGCCCCTCGGCGTGCAGCGCCAGCGCCTCCTCGGGCGTTACCCGCGCGGTGCGCGTATCTGGCGCTGCCGCCACCGTCGGGCCGCGCTTGCTGGCTTCGTCCATGGTCGCTGGTTCCGTTTCCCCAGAGTGGCTTGCAGTGTTGCAGCCCCGGACGCTGGCGTGAAGCATGGCGGTTCGCGGATGCGAAGCGGGTCGCGCTGCGCTAACAGGGAGGTGATGGACGATCAGGCCTCTGCCACGCCGCTCTCCGCCGCCGGCGCGTCGCCGGCCATGGCGCAATGGTTCGCTGCGAAAGCCGGGCATCCGGACGCCCTGGTCTTCTTCCGCATGGGCGATTTCTACGAGATGTTCTTCGCCGATGCCGAGGCTGCCTCGACCGCGCTTGATATCGCTCTGTCTTTCCGCGGCGAACATCAGGGCCGCCGGGTGCCGATGTGCGGCGTCCCCGTGCATGCCCATGAAAGTTATCTCGCCCGGCTGATCCGCCGCGGCTTCCGGGTCGCCATCGCCGAACAGATGGAGACGCCCGAGGAGGCGAAGCGCCGCAAAGCACCAGCCGTCCGCCGAGAGGTGGTCCGCCTCGTCACGCCCGGTACCGTCACTGAGGACAACCTGCTCGAAGCCGCGCGCCCGGCCTGGCTGCTAGCCCTGGCCCCGTATCCAGGACACATCGGCGCCGCCTGGCTCGATCTCTCGACCGGCGCGTTCGAGACCGAACGCATCACGCCGGCCGAACTGGCGGCCCTGCTGGCCCGCCTGGAGCCTGCAGAAATCCTTGCCCCCGCGTCGCTCGACCTCATCGGTGCCGTGGCCGGGACACCGCCGCGCGATGCCGAGCGAAGCCTCGCCGCAGCTTATGGAATGGCGTCCCTTGAAGGGTTCGGGCAGTTCAGCAGTGAGGAAATCTCTGCCGCGGCCATGGCGCTCGACTACGTTCGCGCCACCCAGAATGGCGCCGCCCCCGCCCATCTCACCCGCCCCACGCCGCGCGGCGACCGCGGCCTGCTGCAGATGGATGCCGCGACCCGGCGCAGCCTGGAGATCCTCCGCAGCGAACGCAGCGGCCCGCGGGATTGCCTGCTGGGCGCGATCGATCGCACCGTGACTGCCGCTGGCGCCAGGCTGCTGGCCGAACGCCTCGCCTCGCCGCTGGCCGAAATCGCCCCCATCGCGGCGCGCCAGGATGCGGTGGCGGCGCTGCTGACCGGGGCAGAGCGGCGGGCGGCGATCCGTAGTGAGTTGCGTGGGACGCCCGACATGGCTCGCGCCCTGGCCAGGCTCGCGCTCGATCGCTTCACGCCGCGCGACCTGGCGGCGATCCGCGACGGGCTCAACCGAGCCGCAATCATCGCCGAGCGCTTCGCTACCACCGACACTTTTGCCTCACTGCCGCCGCTGCTGGTTGCGGCCGCCACCGCGCTGCGGCCCGCAGCCGATCCGGCGCCAGAACTATCCCGCGCGCTGGCCGAGACACTGCCGGCACGGCTTGAGGACCCCGGGCTCATCGCGCCCGGCTATGATGGCGAACTCGATGCCCTGCGCCGGTTGCGTGACGATGCCCGGGGCGCGATCGCGGCGCTGCAACGCGAACTCGCCCAAGCCTGGGGGGTGGCCAGCCTGAAGATCCGGCATCACCAACAATTCGGGTATCTGGCGGAGGTGCCGGCGAGCGCCGGTGAAGCACTGCTTCGGCAGGCGCCCCGGGAGGCAACCGGCGATCTTGCGCCCATCCATCGCCAGACCATGGCCAATATGCATCGCTTTACCTGCGCGGCGCTGGCCGGCCTCGACCGCCGAATCGCCGAGGCGGGAGAACAGGCCGCGCGACGGGAGAAGGCGATCGTTCGGCATATTCGTGATCTCTGCCGCACCGCCGGGCCCGGCATCGCCACCGCCGCGGCCGCGCTGGCCGAAATCGACCTGCACGCCGCCGCCGCCGAACTGGCTGCCGAAGCCGGTTGGTGCCGCCCGGAGATCAGCGACCGAGCCGATTTCGAGATCATTGGCGGGCGTCATCCGGTCGTGGCGGCAGCGCTCGGTCGGACCCGCGGCCCAGCTTTTGTGCCGAATGATTGCGATCTCTCACCCGGCCGGCGCATTTGCCTGCTAACCGGGCCTAACATGGCCGGGAAATCGACCTTTTTGCGACAGAACGCTCTCCTGGTGGTGCTCGCTCAGGCAGGTCTTTTTGTGCCGGCCGACAGCGCCCGGCTCGGCCTTGTGGACCGGCTATTCAGCCGGGTCGGCGCCGCCGACGACCTCGCCGGAGGACGCTCCACCTTCATGGTCGAGATGACCGAGACCGCCTCTATCCTCAACCTTGCCGGCCCGCGTAGCCTGGTGGTGTTGGACGAGGTGGGGCGTGGCACCGCCACCTGGGACGGCCTGGCCATCGCCTGGGCGGTGCTCGAAGCGTTGCACGACCGTATCCGCTGCCGGACGATTTTCGCCACACATTTCCACGAATTGACAGCCCTCGCCGGCAAGCTGCCGGAGCTGGTACCGGCGACCATGCGGGTGCGGGAATGGCAGGGCGAGGTGGTGTTCCTGCATAGCGTCGGCCCCGGCGCGGCCGAGCGGAGCTGGGGGCTGCATGTGGCGCGGCTTGCCGGCGTGCCGCGGCCGGTCCTGGCGCGCGCTGCGCAGGTTCTGGCAGCGCTGGAGGCCCGCGCCCGGGGGCTCGATCCGCTCTCTGACGAATTGCCGCTCTTCGCAACACCTCCCGCTGCACCCGCGGCGGCGGCCGCACATCCCGCGATCGCCGAGCTCGCCAGTCTCGACCCCGACACACTCACGCCGCGGGCGGCGCAAGACGCGCTGTACCGTCTCAAAGCACTGCTCGATGGAGCTATTCCTGGAGCATAACAGGCGTTAGGCTTTAGGGGATGACCCGTTCGACTACCCTGTCCGGAAGCGCGGCACGCGCCGACCGAGCCCAGCGCGGTGAAGCCGCGGCGGTGCCCGAGGAACTGATCGCCGCCCTGACCGCCGGCCAGGTGCCGCGCGACGCGGCGCTGGCCCTGCTGCGGACGCATCTCGGCCAGTTCCAGGGACAGGTTCAGGAGGGCTTTGAGGCGCACCAGGTCAGCGGTTTGGCAGCCGCCCGCTGGCTGGCGTCGCTCACCGATGGAATGATGTTGGCGATCCACGCCTATGCCCTTGCGATGGTCCCCGCGAAAAACCCAGCCGAGGCCGCGGAGCCGGCCTTCGCCTTGGTAGCGACCGGCGGCTATGGCCGCGGCGTGCTGGCGCCCTATTCGGATATCGACCTGTTGTTCCTGGTCGATTCGAGTGCCGGGCCCAGGGCGCAGCGGATCGTTGAATTCGTCCTTTACCTGCTTTGGGATCTCGGGCTGAAGGTGGGGCATGCCACGCGCTCCGCCCGCGACTGTCAGGAGGAGGGGGCCCGGGACGCGACCATTCTGACGGCCCTGGTCGATGCCCGCTTCCTGGCCGGAGAGCGACCGATCTTCGATCGCTTCCAGGCAGCCTTCACCAAGGCCCGGCTGGACCGGGGCCTGCGCCCCTTCCTCGCTGCCAAGCGGGCTGAGCGGGATGCGCGGCACGCCCGCTACGGCGACAGCCCCTATCTGGTGGAGCCACACATCAAGGAAGGTCGCGGTGGGTTGCGCGACCTGCAGACCCTCTACTGGCTCGCCCGCTACGCCTTCGGCACGCAGCGCATGCCCGAACTCGTCGGCGCCGACAGCCCCGGCGGCGGGCTGCTGACGGAACACGAAGCGCGCGCCATCCGCCGCGCCTGGAATTTCCTGTGGACCGTCCGCTTTCACCTGCATTACGTCGCCGGCCGGGCTGAGGAACGGCTGACTTTTGACTTCCAGCCGGTGGTCGGCGCCCGCATGGGCTACATGCCGCGCGGCCGGCAGGATGGTGTCGAGCGTTTCATGAAGCACCTTTTCCTGACGGTGCGCGATGTGCTGCGACTGACCCGAGTGCTGGAGCCGGCGATCGAGCGCGCGGCACTGGGCCCACCCGCGGTCCGCCGGCAGGGCGATGCGGCACTGGCTGCGGCCGGCCTCGCGCTCGCCGACGGCAAGCTCGTCGCCGCGCCGCCGAACCGGGATTTCTCGACCGAGCCGGTCCTGATGCTGCGTATCCTGAAAGCGGCGCGTGACCGTCGGCTGGATATCCATCCGCTGGCGGTGCGGGCGCTGATACGGAACGCTCATCACGCCACGAAGCTGCGCGGCGAGCCGGAAACCTGCGAGCTGTTTCTTGACCTGATGACCGGCCGCGACGCCGCCACCTGGCTGCGGCTGATGAACGAAACCGGGTTCCTCGCCCGCTATATCCCGGACTGGCAACCGATCGTCGGCCTGATGCAGTTCGACACCTACCACGTCTTCACGGTGGACGAGCATACGATCGAAGCGATCGGCGTGCTGCAGCGGGTCGAGAGCGGGGAACTGATGGAGGTCACCCCGGTCGCCTCCGAGTTGATCAGCCAGTTGCAATCGCGGCGGGCGCTTTATGTGGCGACCCTGCTGCACGACATTGCCAAGGGTCGCGGCGGCGACCATTCCGAACTCGGCTCGCGCATTGCCAGCGAGCTCGGCCCCCGCCTGGGCCTGACGCCAGAGGAGACGGAGACCGTCTCCTGGCTGGTGCTGCATCATCTCCTGATCAGCCAGACCGCCTTCAAGCGCGACATCGAGGACCCCAAGACCATCCTCGACATCGCCGATCTGGTGCAGTCCCCGGAACGGCTGCGGCTGCTGCTGGTGCTGACGGTCTGCGATATGCGTGCAGTGGGCCCCAAGGTCTGGAACGGCTGGAAAGCGACTCTGCTGCGGGAAGTCTATTGGCGCGTCGCCGAGGTATTGGCCGGCGGCCTTTCGGTACCCGAACGTGATGTCCGGGTGGCGCGGGCGCGGGAAGCAGCAGCAGCGATGCTGGCCAGCTGGCCGGAGGCGGAACAGCAGCACTTCCTCGGCCTCGGCTATCCCGGCTACTGGTTATCCTTCGACGCCGACACTCATGCCCGGCACGCCGCTCTGATCCGCGAAGCAGAGGCGACCAAGGCGCCTCTCACCGTCCGCACCCGGGTCCTGGAAGCCCGAGCGGTGACAGAGGTGACGGTCTACGCCGCCGACCACCCAGGATTGTTCAGTCGGATCGCCGGCGCATTGGCGGTCGCCGGCGCGTCGATCGTCGATGCCCGTATCCACACGCTGACCAACGGCATGGCGCTCGATACCTTTTGGGTGCAGGACATCACCGACGGTGCGTTCGATGCACCGCACCGTCTTGCCCGATTGGCGGTGCTGGTCGAACAATCACTTTCCGGGCGGCTGCGGCTGCGCGAGGAAATCCGCAAGGTCCGACGTGAACCTGCCCGCCTGCGGGCCGTCACGGTGCCACCACGTGTGGTCTTCGATAACGTCGCCTCCAACACCCATACGGTGATCGAGGTGAACGGCCGCGATCGGCCAGGCCTGCTCCACGATGTCACCGCGGCTATCAGCGACCAGGGGCTGCAGATCGCCAGCGCGCATATCACCACCTATGGGGTACGGGCGGTTGACGTGTTCTATGTCAAGGACGTCTTCGGCCTGAAGATCGAGAATGAACGCAAGTTGAACAGCTTACGCAAGGCACTCGACGCCGCCCTGGCGCCACCGCAAGACGAAGGCGGCGGGGCAAGCGCCCGGCCCAGCAGGGCCGCCGCCTCCCTCGCTTAAGTTACGCTATCCAACGGCTCGGCATCGTCCGGCCGGATAGATCGCGCCAAGGCGATGCGACCCAAGGCCCACTCCGTTCGACCCAATTCCAGTCCGGCGATTGCAGTCATGTCGAAATAGGTATAATCCGCTCAACGCAAAGAGCCGTCGCCGTTCGCAATACCGTGAGCGATGCAAAAGTATGATTGCGAGCAGCGCTCGCCGCCAACATTCTGCACGGCGTAACGGGATAGCGGCGGATGGCAGCTTCGTGGTTCTCAACTCTTTTGGGCAGGCGCGCAGGCCTGCCGACCTCGCTCCGCGCGATGCGTGTCGTATCCCTCCTCGTGCCGCTCGCTCTCCTGGCGATCTTGACCTATCTCGACCATCGCCGGCTGCTCGCTGAGGCACATGCGGACGCGGCGCGGCTATCCGCCGTCGCCAAAGACCATGCCCGCAACGTCATCGAGACGGATTTACTCCTGCTCGATCGCATGGCCGACCGCATCCATGGCCTAGGCTGGACTGAGACTTTGGCCCAGGGCGCCGTGACCCATGATTGGCTACGGGCGATGGACGAGCGCTTCGCGCAGATCTCGGCGCTGCAATACGCGGACGCCACGGGCGAGGTGTTGCTGCGGAGCGATGCCTGGCCAGCCTCGCCGGTACGGATCACCGGTCGCGATTGGTTCGCGGCGCTGGCGGGCGGCGCGCAGGTTTCCTTCGGTACATCGCTGCGCCGGCCACAGACCGGAGTGCTCAATTTTGTCATCGCGCGGCGGCTCGAGAGTGCCGATGGCGCCTTCCTAGGGGCCGCCGCGGGCTCGATCCTGCCAGATTATTTTCTTGACTACTGGCGGACCCTGACGATCGACGGCCGTGTGCCATTCGCCTTGATGCGCACGGACGGGCAAATTCTCATTGCCCAGCCCGCGGAAATCGAGAGCTTACGCACCTTCGCGGAAGCCCTGCTGCCCGACGCGATCGGCGGCCCCGCCCCCGAGGACGTTGGCCTAAGGCTGGTCCGCCTGGGCGTGCGGCAGGAATTCCTCGCCGCCTTCCGGCAAATCGGTCGCTATCCTCTGTTGGTCACGGCGGTGATCCCTCTGGATCGGATCTTCGCGACCTGGTGGCACAATGCGCTTATCACCGCGCTGATCTGCCTGGCCGCGGCAAGCGGGCTCAGCTTCGCCACGCTTCTAGCCTGCCGCCGATGGCGATCGGAGCAGGCGACCCTGAAAGCCTTGCATGTCGAGGCAGCGCGACGCGAGGCAGCGGAATCCGGCCTCGGCCAGGCACAACGCATGGAAGCCCTCGGGCGGCTGACCGGCGGCTTTGCGCATGATTCGAACAATCTGCTGACCGCCATTCTGGGGACGGTCCATCTGCTCGAACGGCATCTTGGCCCCGATATAGACGCACGCGCGGGGCGCCTGCTGGGCGCAATGCGAGAGGCGGTGAACCGCAGTGCCAGCCTGAACCGCAGCCTTTTGGCCTTCGCCCGCCGGCAAAAACTCGATTCGGTAAGCCTCGACGCCAATGCCCTGGTGCAGGATTTCGCACCGCTGATGCGCCGTGCAATCGGTGAGGGACAGACACTCGTTCTCGTCCTGGAGCCGGACCTGCCGCCATGCCGCGCCGATGCGGGGCAGTTAGAAACTGCTCTGCTCAATCTGGTGACCAATGCACGGCATGCGATGCCTGAGGGCGGGACGATTACCCTGGAGACCCGCCGGGCACGCCTCGATACTGTTCTGCTGCAAGACAACCCCGATGCCCTGCCAGGCCAGTTCATCGCCGTGTCGGTCAAGGATACCGGTCTCGGCATGGACCGCACAGTCAAGGAGCGCGCTTTCGAGCCATTTTTCACGACCAAACCACCGGGGCGCGGCACCGGCCTCGGCTTGTCGCAGGTCTTCGGCTTCGTCCGTCAGCTCGGTGGCCATGTGGGGCTGGAGAGCACGCCCGGCATCGGTTCGCGGGTCACGCTCTATCTGCCGGAAAGCGGCGCGCCGACGCCCCAGCGGCACGCCGCCCCGGCGGAATCCGGCTGGCTTGCGCCACCGATCCGGGCAAGGGTCATGCTGGTCGAGGACGATCCAGAGGTCCGCGAGGTTGCCAGCCAGATGCTGGAGGATGCCGGCTTGCAGGTGATCGCCATGCCTGATGGCGCGAGGGCGCTCGATCGCATCCGCCGCGGTGACCCATTCGATGTCCTGTTCAGCGATATCGTCATGCCAGGCGGCCTGGACGGGATCGCCCTAGCCGAAGCCGCCCGCGCGTTGCGGCCCGGCCTGCCGGTATTGCTGACCACGGGCTATGCCGGGCGCGGCGCCTTCTCCAGCACCCATGCGTTTGAGGTGCTGAGCAAGCCCTATGAACAAGCAGCCCTGGTCAAGCGGATTGGTGCGTTGCTTGCTGCCATCACCCCCGAGGCTATCGCCGCCGGCGGCGGCTGAGCGCCTTGCCGCGGACCACCTCTCAGCGCGACCGCACCGCTTCGACGCCGCCAGGCATTGCAAGGCCGCGGGCCCGCAGGCAGTCGCGATAAAGCCGCGTCTCAACCGACTGACGCTCCGCCATCACCCGTTCCCAGTTCACATTGTTCATCGGGTTCCATTGCTGGTCGAAGGCCCGGTATTGCGGGCTACCGCGCGCTTCGGCGCGGCATTCCCGCTGCTCGGCGGTCAGCTCCATTGCCGCCGGATCGGTGTTCTTCGGCCCGAACATCCCGCACCCCGCCAGCAGGACCAGTAGCGGCAAGGCACGCCCGATCATGCCAAAGCCTCGGCAATGCGACCCGCAAGCCGCATCGCAACTTCCCCTTTCGGCATCTTCGGCCATTCCTCTACCCCATCCGCCGTGATGATCTGTACCCGGTTCGCATCGCCGCCCATGACATCGCCGGATACGTCATTCGCAACGATCCAGTCGCAGGCCTTGCGCTGTCGTTTGGCGATGGCGTGCTCGACGACCCGTTCGGTTTCCGCCGCGAAGCCGATCACCAGACGCGGCCGCAGGCGATGCTGCGCGATACCAGCCAGGATGTCCGGGTTCAGCGCCATCGTCAGCGTCGGCGCCGCTGCCCCGGCCGCCTTCTTCAGCTTTTGCGTCGCCTCATGCGCCACCCGCCAGTCAGCGACCGCGGCGGCCATCACCGCGATATCAGCCGGCAAAGCGGCTTCACAAGCCGCCAGCATCTCCCGCGCCGACTCGACATGCACCGTCGTCACCCCGGGTGGATCGGGCAGCGCCACAGGGCCGGCCACCAGCGTGACCGTCGCACCAAGTGCGGCCAGCGCCGTAGCGATGGCATGGCCCTGCTTGCCGCTACTGCGGTTGGCGATGTAGCGCACCGGATCAATCGGTTCATGCGTCGGCCCGGAGGTGACCAGCGCGTGCCGTCCTGCCAATGGCCGTGCTGGCGGCGCCAACAGCGCCTCGATCACCACCATGATCTCGGCCGGCTCTGCCAGCCGGCCAGGGCCGCTCTCGGGCTCGGCCATCGGCCCACTCGCCGGGCCCACATAGGCGACGCCCCGGGCGGCGAGCGTCGCCGCATTGGCCCGCGTCGCCGGATGCTCCCACATCGCCGGATTCATCGCCGGGGCGATCAGGACCGGCGCCCGGGTCGCCAGCAGGATCGTGCTGGCGAGATCATCGGCCATCCCATGGGCATATTTCGCCATAAGGTCCGCTGAGGCTGGCGCCACCACCACCAGATCGGGCAAGCGCGCCAGGCGGATATGACCGATCTCCGCCTCGGCGGCCCAGAGATCGTCATGCACCCTTTGCCCGGTGATGCCGGCCAGCGCCTCCCGGGTCACGAAGCGGGCGCCGCCCGCGGTCAGCACGGCATGCACCGTCGCGCCCGATTTTCGTAGCAGGCGAACAAGCTCCAGCGACTTGTAGGCAGCGATGCTGCCTGAGACGATGAGCAGGATTTGGCGATCCACCAACATGACCGGTAGCTTAGAACAGATCGGCGCCGGCTGGTATCGGCCGCTTGCAGCGCTCAGCCGAACAGCCCGAGGGTGATGGCGGCCACCGCCACGTAGCGCAGCGTCTTGGCGATGCCGACCAGCAGCAGGAAGACCGGCAGCGGTTCCCGCAGCACCCCCGCGATGACGGTCAGCGGATCGCCGAGCAGGGGTACCCAGCTCAACAACAGCGACCAGCACCCCCAACGGCGATACCAACCCTCGACGCGGGCCAGCGTCGCGCGGCCCACCGGGAACCAGCGCCGGTCGCGGAACCGGTGTACCTGCCGGCCGAGCCACCAGTTCACCACTGCGCCCAGCAGATTGCCGAGGCTCGCCACGGCCACCAGCAACCAGGGCGGGATCGAACTTCCCAGCAGGAGCCCGATCAGCAGCGGTTCCGATTGCAGCGGCAACAGGGTGGCCGCACCGAAGGTGAAGAAGAAAAGCCCGGCGAGGCTCGCCAAAGCGCTCATTCATCCCCCCTTGCGCCGCGACCCACCACCGCCTTCCCTGGTCGGCGATGTTCGATCCAAACGCCGCCCGCGCCGCCTTTTGCCTCGATCCCGATTGGCTGACGCTGAACCATGGCTCCTTTGGCGCGACTCCACGGGCCGTCATCGCCGCCCAGCAAGGCTGGCGCGACCGGCTGGAGGCGCAGCCCACCCGCTTCATGACGATGGAACTGCCAGGCGCCCTGCGGAGCGCCGCAAGCCAGCTCGCCGGCTTCCTCGGCGCCGATGCCGAAGGCCTCGGCTTCATCGAAAACGCGACGGCCGGCTGCAACGCAGTGTTGCGCAGCCTCCGCTTCACCCCGGATGAGGAAGTGGTGGTGCTGAGCCATGGCTATGACGCGGTACAGAAAGCGGCAGCGCATATCGCCGGCGGCGCCGGGGCGCGTCTCATCGAGGTGCCGATCCCCTTTCCCCGCCCCGACACGGCCGGGCTGATCGCCGCGCTCGAGGCTGCGCTGACCCCCCGGACCCGGCTTGCCATCCTCGACCACATCACCTCTCCAAGCGCCCTGGTGCTGCCGATCGCCCCGCTGATCGCGCTGTGTCGGGCACGCGGCGTGCCGGTGCTGGTCGATGGCGCGCATGCCCCGGGGCAGGTGCCGCTCAACCTGACCGCGCTCGGCGCCGATTGGTATGCCGGTAATTGCCACAAATGGCTGCTGGCCCCGAAGGGATGCGCTTTTCTCTGGACCGCGCCGGCGCGGCGGGCACAAACCCATGCCCATGTCATCTCGCACGGTCTTGGCCAAGGGATCGTCACGGAACTGGACTGGACCGGAACCCGCGACCCCTCCGCCTTTCTGGCAATCGGGGCAGCGATCGAAGTGCATGCGACGCTGGGCGGGACAGCGCTGATGGAGCGCAACCGGGCGATGGCGCGCGCGGCCGGCGCGCTGCTCGCCACGCGGCTAGGCACGGAAGTCGCGGCCCGGCCGGAGATGGCGGGCAGCATGGCGGCGATCCGCCTGCCCGGGCCGGGCACGGCCATCGCCGCTATGGCGTGCCGCGAAAAGCTGCTGGCTGCGCGCATCGACACGCCGGTACATGCGCTTGCGGGCGGCCTTTGGCTGCGGGTCTCGGCCGCTGCCTATAACCAACCGGCCGAGTATGAGGCGCTGGCGCAACGGTTGCCGGCGCTGCTTTAGAGCGGGCTGCGTGAACGCATGTGAACGCATCCCGCTCTAGCCGAAAGCCACGTGGCACCGGTCGCGCCTCAGGCCGCCACTTGGTAGCCTTCCTCGGTGATCACCGCAGCCAACTCGGCCCGGGGCAGCCGGGTTATCGCGTGGACCATGCCTTGCGGCAGATCGACCCGCACTTCGGCGGCCGGATCGCGGGCCTTGATCGCCGCGGTGACCGCCTTCTCGCAATGCCCGCACCGCATGCCCTGCACCTGCAGGGTGATTTCCGCATTGGCCATGTCAGGCTTCCTTTGCTGGGGGAGAGGTGGGATGCCAGCGAGCAAGCAGCAATGCGTTGCCGAGCACCGAGACGGAGGACAGCGCCATCGCCGCGCCGGCCAGCGCCGGCGTCAGCAGCCCGAGCGCAGCGAGCGGCAGGCCAAGCAGGTTGTAGCCGAAGGCCCAGAACAGGTTCTGCCGGATCTTGGCAAGCGTCCGCCGCGTTGCCTCCAGCGCCGCCGGCACCAAGGCCGGATCGCCGCGCAACAGGGTGATGGCGGCGGCCTGGATGGCCACATCCGTCCCCGTTCCCATGGCGATGCCGAGATCGGCGGCAGCCAGCGCTGGGGCGTCGTTCACCCCGTCGCCGACCATCGCAACGCGCGCCCCGGCGGCCTGCCACGCAGCCACGCGCGCCGCCTTATCAGCTGGCAGCACCTCGGCCGCGACCTCCGAGATGCCAAGTCGCTCGGCAAGGCTCGCCACCGCCGCCGCGCCATCGCCGGATAGCACCGCCGGGCGAATGCCCATGCGGCGCAGCGCGGCGATCGCCCCCGCTGCACCCGGCTTCGCCTGGTCCTCGAAGGCGAGCAGCCCGAGCACGCCGGGCGCCGGCGCCATCTCCAACAGCCAGGCGAGGCTGCGGCCCCCGGCCGCCGCCGCCGTCGCGGCCGCCGCGAGGGGGCCCGGATCGAGGCCGCTCTCGACCAGAAGCCTTGGGCTCCCCAGGCGAAGGCTGCGGCCTTCGATCCGTCCCTCGACGCCACGGCCGGGCAGGGCGCGGAACGCCTCGACCAGCGGCAGCCCCGTCCCGGCCTCGGCCAGCACGGCGCGCGCCAGCGGATGTTCGCTCCCCTGCTGCAAGGCGCCCGCCAGCCGCAGCAGCCCGGCGCGATCGAGGCCCGCCGAGGGCTCCGCCGCGACCAGCGCCGGCCGTCCCTCGGTGAGTGTCCCGGTCTTGTCGAAGGCAACCAGCGTGATGCCGCCGGCGCGCTCGATCGCCTCGGCGTCGCGCAGCAAAATCCCAGCCCGCGCCGCCGCGCCGGTACCGGCCATGATCGCCGCCGGCGTGGCAAGGCCGAGGGCGCAGGGGCAGGCGACGACCAGCACCGTCACCGCATGCATGATCGCCGCTTCCAGCCCGGCCCCGGCCAGTAACCAGCCGAGCCCGGTCAGCAGGGCGAGGCCGATCACCACCGGCACAAAGACCGTGCTGACCCGGTCGACCAGCCGTTGGACCGGCGCACGGCTGGCCTGGGCGGCAGCGACCAGGGCCGCGACGCGCGCGAGGACGGTCTCGGTGCCCACCGCGGTGACCTGGATGACCAGCCGACCATCGAGGGCGATGGTGCCGGTCGCGACCTTCGCCCCGGGGCTTTTCTCGACCGCCCGGCTCTCGCCGGTCAGTGCGCTTTCATCGACGCCAGCCTCGCCGCTTTCGACGAGGCCATCGGCGGCGATGCGCTCGCCAGGACGGACGACGATGCGGTCGCCGAGGCTGAGCGCGATCGCCGGCACGTCCTTCTCCTCGCCCCCGGCATCGAGCCGCCGGGCGGTCCGTGGCCGCAGGTCGAGCAACGCCCGGATCGCCGCCCCGGTCGCCCGTCGCGCCCGTGCCTCAAGCCATTTCCCCAGCAGGACGAACAGGATGACGGTGACGCTCGCTTCGAAATACAGATGCCCATGCCCCGCCGTTGCGCCATGGCGGAGCAGCATCCAGGTCGAGAGCAGGAAGGCGGCCGAGGTGCCGAGCGCGACCAGCAGGTCCATATTGCCGGTGCCCGCGCGCAACGCCGACCAGCCGGCCCGGTAGAACCGCCGCCCGAGCCAGACCTGCACCGGCAGCGCCAGGGCGAATTGGAGCCAAGGGGCCGGCATCCAGGCGCGCCCGAAGGGCATGCCGAGCATGCCAATGAGGAAAGGCGCCGCCAGCAGCGCGGCAAGCGCCAGATCGGCCTTCTCGCGCAGCGCTTCGGCCGGTGCATTGGTTGCCGCTTCGCTGGCCTGCCGTACCTGATAGCCGGCCCGCGCCACGGCGCCGGCCAACGCCGCTTCGGGCGTGCCGACAAGCAGGCGGAGCGCGGCGGTCTCGGCCGCGAGATTGACCGAAACCGACAGCACCCCAGGAACAGCCCGCAGCGCCCGTTCGACCCGCAGCGCGCAGGTGGCGCAGGTCATGCCGCCAATCCCGAGTTCCAGCGCGGCCTGCGGCACCTGGTAGCCGGCAGCCTCGACCGCCTCGATCAACGCCGGCAGGGGCGGCCCGCCGGTGATCGTGGCGGTTTCCGTGGCGATGTTCACCTGTGCCTCGCCCACGCCGGGAACCCGGCGCAAGGCGCGCTCCACTCGGCTGGCGCAGGCGGCGCAGGTCATGCCGGCGATCGGCAGGGCAAGGGTCGCGGCGGCCGGCAAGGGTGCTTCGGGCATACGCCTTCCAGATGGGGTGTCGAGGTCAGTATCGCCCGCCCGAAAACCGTCGTCTCGCTCGGTAATGATTGACTGGCGGCCATGTTCTCCCGACATGGGGGCCCATGAAGCTCCAACCCGCCTTCCTGCTGCTGGCCCTTGCGCTGGCGCACCCTGCCCCAGCCCATGCCGAGGCGGAGCCCTTCCGCGTCGTCAACCGCACCGATTCGCCGGCGGTTGGGCTTTATGCGGTCCGCACGCCGCGCGGGGCGAGCAATGACTGGGGGCGCAGCCTGTTGCCCGCAGAACGCCCCCTGCCCGCCGGCGGCGCGTTTCGTGTCCAGCCGGCGGAGGCCGCCGGCTGCCGCTTCGATCTGCGCCTGGTCCTGGCCGATGGGCGGGAGAGCACGGTGCGCGACCGCGACATCTGCGCCGAGCGGGAGGTGAGCATGGCGAGCGCCGCCCGCCCGGCGCCGCTGCCCGCCGCGCCAGCTGCGGCGCCAGCGGTCGAGCAGCAGCGGCCGAACTCGAATGCCCGCGCCTCCACCGGCACCGGCTTCCTGGTGGCCCCAGAACGGGTGCTGACCAACCACCACGTCGTCGATGGCTGCAACCGGGTGCTGCTGAAGGCGCCGGATGGGCGCTGGCTCGGCGCCGTGCCGCCGGCGCGGGTCGATCAGCAACTCGACCTCGCGCTGCTCTCCGTGCCCGGTCTCACCGGCCCGACGCTGGCCTTCCGCCAGGGTCCGGCGGTGCGCCGGGGAGAGGGGGTGGTGGTCTTCGGCTTCCCGCTGGCCGGGCTGCTCTCCTCCGACCCCAAGCTGACGCGGGGCGAGATCAATGGCCTGGCCGGGCTGGCCGACAACCCCATTCATTTTCAGGTGAGCGCCGAAGTGCAGCCCGGCAATTCCGGCGGGCCCATGCTTGATATGCAGGGTCATGTGACCGGCGTCGTCGTCTCCAAGCTCAATGCCCAGCGCGTCGCGCAGCGCACCGGCGATATCGCGCAGAACGTCAATTTCGCGGTGAAGGGAGAGGCCGCGTTGGCCTTCCTGCAACGCGCCGGGGCGCCGCCGCGCCTGGCCGCCAGCACCGGGGCGGACCGCAGCGCCGCCGATATCGGCGACATCGCCCAGCGCAGCACGCTGTTCATCCGCTGCGAGAAATAGCCCCGCCGCGCCGCAGCAGGCGCGGGACGAGCAGCGCCGCGACGCCCGCGACCATGCACCAGAGCCCCGCCAGCGCCGGCGCCACACCTAGCGCATCAACCGCCAGCCCGACCGCCAGCGGCACCACGCTGAAGCCCAGATGGGCGATCACGAAATAGCCGGCGACCGCCCGCGATCGCTCCTCACCGGACGCCGCGACCGCCGCCGTCGCCAGGCCGCCGGGATAGATGAAGGCATAGGTGGCGATGCCGACCAGCGTGCCGCCGGCCAGCAGCGGCCAAAGCCGGGCGGCAAGCGTGCCCCAGATGGTCAGTCCCAGGCCCAGGGCCAGCAGCCCGAGCCCGAGCGGGACGGCCCGGCGCGGCGGCACCCCGCGCACGGCCTGTTGCGCCAGCACGCCGACCAGCATCATGGCGCAGGCCGCCGCCGGCCCGGCCAGCGGCAGGCCAGCTTCGGCCAGCGTCCGCTGCACGCTGGTCAGCACCGTCCCGGTGCTGCCCCAGGCCGGGAAGATCGCCAGGGTGGTGGGCCAGGTGCCAGGTGGGAAGGCCGGGCGGCGCAACCAGGCGCCGCCGATCGGGCGGGCCAAGGTCTCCGGCAGGCGCCGGACCAGGGCCAGCAGCAGGGCGCAGAAGGCCAAATGCGCGGGGAAGGTCACCGGCGGCAGCCCCGCCGGCCAAAGGATCACCGCCAGCAGCGTCAGCAACCCGCCGACACCGAAGCCGCCGATGGTCGCCCGGGCGATCACCCGGGCGCCACGCTCGACCCCCGCGGTGCCGCCGCCCGCGAGCTCGGCCGCCCAGCTCGCGGCAGCGCCGGTGACGCAGCCCATGGCGATGCCCTGCGCCATCCGGGCCACGGCAAGGGCCGGGATGCCGGGCGCCAGACTCAGCAGCAGCGTGGAAGCGGCGGCCAGCACCAGGGCGACCAGGACGCAGGGTCGGCGCCCGATGCGGTCCGGCAGCGGCCCGAGGAGGGGCGCCGCGAGGATCACCGTCGCAGCATAGCAGGCAAAAGCCAGGGCCAACGCCCCGGCGCCATACCCGCCCTGCGCCGCATAGGCCCCATAGAGCGGCAGCGGCAGGGTGGTGGCGAGGCCGACCGCGGCGACGGCAAAGCCCAACGTGGCCAGCCCCGGTGGGCCGGCCGGCGGGACGGGTTGGGCCATGGCGAGAGCATGACATGGCCGGGCGGGCCGGTCATCCGCCGGGGCGCAGGGCCGGGATCGCCGCCGGGCCCGGCACGGAAAGCCATGGCCGGCGGCGCTTTGCCGGGTTTCGGACAAATCCCCAGCCCGCCCCCGGGGTGGGGTGGGCAGGCGCCAGACGCATTGCCGGGCCTGGCGGCGAAAAGCCGTGGCCGGCGGTGCTTTGCAGAGTTTCGGACAAATCCCCGCTCCGCCCCGGGGGCGGGGAAAGGGGGTGGGACGGATGCGGGTTTCAAAGAGCGGGGCGGCACCGAGCGGTGCATGTCATAAGAATAAAAGTCTATCACGCCCCGTCCGACGAAGCAAGGCGAAAGCCCGCCAGAGCAGCCTCCGTTCTGATGGATCACGCGGTGCTCCATCAGAACGGATCTCTTGCTCTCGCCGGCCCGTCGCCGTCGCCGGGCCGCCAGAACGGGTGCTCTAGGTTCCCGCCGCCCGACATGGCAAAACCCTGCCATGTCGTCCCGCCCTCCCTCCTTCCAGGAACTCATCCTGCGCCTGCACGCCTATTGGGCGGCGCAAGGCTGCCTCATCCTCCAGCCCTACGACATGGAAGTGGGCGCGGGCACCTTCCACCCGGCGACGACGCTCCGCGCCCTCGGCCCAAAACCCTGGAAGGCGGCCTATGTGCAGCCCTCCCGCCGGCCGGCCGATGGGCGCTACGGGGAAAACCCGAACCGGCTGCAGCATTACTACCAGTACCAGGTGATCCTGAAGCCGTCCCCGGCCGATCCGCAAAGCATGCTCATCGGCAGCTACCGGGCGATCGGGCTCGATCCCGCCGTGCACGACATCCGCTTCGTGGAGGATGACTGGGAAAGCCCGACGCTGGGCGCCTGGGGCTTGGGCTGGGAAGTCTGGTGCGACGGCATGGAGGTAACCCAGTTCACCTATTTCCAGCAGGTCGGCGGCATCCCCTGCGCGGTGCCGAGCTGCGAGCTGACCTAC
>Ga0114959_10000232_pt1 | contig 53635 bp, 38 predicted proteins | sample C_130625_EF_Meta_FD_87317 | JGI IMG/M metagenome (GOLD analysis project Ga0114959, IMG submission 87317) | Freshwater microbial communities from Lake Croche, Canada to study carbon cycling - C_130625_EF_MetaG | ecosystem: Environmental > Aquatic > Freshwater > Lake | place: Lake Croche, Canada...
CCATTATAATTTGTGTGAATAAAATATTTTTTCAAAAAATTATAATTGTTTTGATCTTTTAAGTGAAATCACTTAATATAACTAGAAATGTCTATAACACTAACTGTACCATCATTAGAATTTGTAACATAAGCATAATTTCCAGAAAATGCAATATATTGGGGATATTTTCCAACTTTAATTGTTGCTTTTACTGTATTTGTTTTGGTATCAATTACGCTTACTGTATTATTATTACCAGTATTTACAACATAAACATAATTTTTATAAATGGCAATATATTGGGGATAATATCCAACCGGAATTGTTGTTGGATTTTTATTTAGATTTGTTCTATCAATAACGCTTACTGTATTATCAAAAAAATTTGTAACATAAGCATTATTTCCAGAAATGGCAATACATCTGGGTGTAGTTCCAACCGGAATTGGTTTTCCTATAACTGAATTATTTGTTGTATCAATAACACTTACTGTACCAGTAGAACCAGTAACGTTGTCATCACAATTTGAAACATAAGCATACTTTTCAGAAATGGCAATACAAGTGGGATAATCTCCAACCGGAATTCTAGTAACGTCATTCGTTGTTGTATCAATAACACTTACTGAACTATCAAGCTCATTTGCGACGTAAGCATACTTTCCATTTCCAGAAATGGCAATATATTTGGGAGAATTTCCAACATCAATTTTTGTTGGATTTTTATTTAGATTTGTTGTATCAATAACGCTTACTGTATTATTATCAGAATTTGCAACGTAAGCATTATTTTTAGAAATGGCAATAAAAGAGGGTTTTTTTCCAACCTTAATTATAGTTGGGGTTTTTTTTAGATCTGTTGTATCAATAACGCTTACTGTACCATCATCAGAATTTGAAACGTAAGCATACTTTCCAGAAATGGCAATGCAATTGGGACTATTTCCAACTTCAATTATTGCTGTTATTTTATTTGTTTTTGTATCAATAACGCTTACTGTACCATCATGAGAATTTGCAACGTAAGCATAATTTCCAGAAATGGCAATAAAAGTGGGACCATTTCCAACAGCAATTTTTTTGCCGCGGTTTAAAACTATAAAAGCCGCTATTCCAACAAGTCCTAAAATAAGAAGAGATGCGATTTTTCCCATTATAATTAATACGAATAAATAAATTTTTTAAAAAATAATATTTTATATTTAACCCAAAACGCATTCAAATTTATAATTCATAACTTTTAGATTTTTCTTGAATGGATTTTTTTATGATTTCATTTATTTTGGCTTCTAAATAAGAAACCTTTGTTGTCAATTGTGTATTTTCTTGCATCAATGAGTGTATTATTTGAGTTTGTTCTGATAATTTTTTCTCATATGCCGTCGCCAATTCTATTGGATTGGCATTCATTATATTTCTTTGTTGTTGTTGTTGTTGTTGTTGCTGCTGTTGTTGCATCATCTTTTGATGATTCTCAATTGCCTCTTCACGCTTCTTTTTAAGTTCCAGCATTTGCTGATGAACTTCTGGTTTATGTTCAGGTCTTCCTGGTTCATACAAGGCAAGCGCGCCATCAATTGATCTCATAAAAAACTCTTTAACATCCGGTTCCTTTACAAAATCATCTACAGTTTTTTCAGAAAGTGTTACATACGGATTTGGATTTTCCAACATTGTTTTCTTGTCAAATGAATTATGTACGTGAGAAAAAACCAGAATAGACTTCATAGAATCCAGCTGAACAAAAGGTATAGTGTATCCTTTCAAAAACGCTTTTTCCTCTGCAAGAGCAGCATTATCGTCGTACTTTGTTTGTTTTAACAATTCCTTACGAAAAGCAAAAGTAGCTGCGGTGGAATGATTGGGTCCATATGGTCCAAACTTATACATCTTGTGAATGTGCTTAAAATAAATATACATTTCGCTTGAACCAGCGCAAAGTGCTTGCGGATTTTTTTGCAGTGTGTCCACAGCGTGCGACACTCTGTCCGGCGGATAATAGTCATCGTCATCCATATAAACAAGTATATCACCCTTTGCCTTTTCGTGCATTAAATTTCGCTTTTTACCTAGATTCATTTTTGTATCGTATTTAAAATATTTTACTTGAGGTATATGCGACACCAAATCTTCAATCTTGTCCGTGCCGTCATCAATAATAATCCACTCCATTCTATCCTTTGGATATGTCTGATTTTCAAAACATTTTATAATAATAGGATAAAATGGTCGTCTATTAAATGTTGGCGTACATATGCTAACAAATGGAAACTTTTCTAATTTATCTTCTTTATTAATTTTACTCATGAACCCTATTTAAAATATAATATAAGAGTTTTTTATATTACATTCAAAAGCTTAACTTTATTTTACATCATTGGCAATTTGTTTTATTTACTTTTCTTTTTTGAACCCCCAAATAAATTCTCTATTTTTTGCAATAAGTTGGGTTCGTCTTTAACCATTTCTGTTGGCTTGCAAAATTTTTCAGTTTGTGCATAGTCTCCTAATCCAAACGTGGAATGATCCACGCCTTTGGGAGTATATGGTTGATAAATGCTTGTAAAGAAATAGAGTAATATACACGCAACAATGAATACAAATGCAGTATATCCACCAAACTTTCCATTGGCACTAATAATAATATTTAATGACATAAGAATCATGATTATGCTCATCTTAAATTTCAATACATTTTTAATGGTTTCTCCAAGTCCGTACGATTTGCCTGTGATTGCATTCTTTGACTTCATAAACAACGGAAAAAGTATGCAAAAGGTAGACACCAAAAAAGATGCAATGGGTATAATAAGCCCCATTCCAACCAAAAAGAACGCAATAATAAACAAGAATATGTAGAATATAGACCAGTACCACGTTAATATTCCCCACATATCACCAGACTTCCACGTTGTTGAATTTGCAGTTTCTGTTTTTTCGCTAAACAATAAATGAATGTTATAAAACCACAAAAAGATCAAATAAAACGTGTCTATAACTCCAGTTAAAATATATGTAAAAAAACCTAAGAATGGTCCCAGAATAACAATTAATGTTTCAGGAACAAATGCATTTATAAAATTATAGATTGTGTTAATTATGTTAAAATTGCATGAAATAACCTCTTGCAATGTTTTTGCAATATACAGTTTAAAAACGCTAGTTTTAGGACCATTGATCATATCCTTTAATGCACCTAGAGTCTTTTCAATTGTTTTTAAATTTTCTTCTAGAGGAAATTTTAATTTAGTTGACCAATTGCCTTTGTCAGTTTTAACAACGTTAATGTCTACTGGAATTTCTTTAATATGTGGAGCAACGTCTGTGTAAGGAGCAAACGCTAAACAAGTTGGTAGTATATTGCTTTGCGCGACTTTTCCTGTATATAAATATAAAGAACCTAGCAACACTATAATACCTAAAGTGATTAATTGATTAAAAACGCTGAGAGAAAAATCCAACAGCGCATTTTTTGCGTTTTCACTTTTATTTTTTTTATCATCTATAGCCGATGTATCTGACATAACTATAATAAAACAATATAATATTTTATTAATTATATTGTTTTGCATCAATTTTGGAGTTACTGTTATTGAATTAAGTTGAACCTTTGTTATATAATAATCGCATTTGTTAAATTAGCTCAATTTAGATTTGCAGATAATAAATTTACTTTGCACAAATTTTAACAAAGAAAAATGCACATCTTAAATCTGAACCACTTGAATGTGCAAAGGTGTAAAACACCGCGTATAAGTTATTCTAAAGCTTTATTTGCGCCCAACAAAGCACCTACTACACATGAAATTGGAACAATCACCTTTGTGTGAGTTTGAGGAGGCTGACTTTCGTCCCAAGGATTTTGACCTTTTACTCTCGTAATTACCATTGAAACACCAAGCCCAATAAACAACCCACCAGTTGCACCTCCAACTGTGTAAGGAATAAATTTGATAAACCTATACATTATTATGATATTTTATTATATTTTTTACAGACAAAATTATTATTGATATTGTTTCATTTTAGTGCCTAATTCAACTTGGATGATGCAATTAAATAATTGCATTATATTTATAAAAAATTATATGCAATCTGATTATATAATAATATCTTTTTATCTAACCAAAATATATAATGAGCAAACTATATTTAATAATTTGGTCCTTTATTCTTTTTTTTTTAACTATTTATATTTTTAACTGGGGAGACTATTTAATAAAAAATGGATATATTGTTGAGAAATTCACTTCATTAGGACCCATTATTGACAACGGAGGTCCTTCCACAAATCACACTGTGAGTTTGCCTTTAACAACAACAGTTTCTTGTCAGAATATGTGCGGCCCCAATAATAGATGTTCATTAACAGGCGAACAATGCAGTTCTGATATTGATTGTTTTGGTTGCAATACACACACAAAGCAATTTGCTCCAGAAAATAGTCAATTTATTTCAAATATTCGTGGAGATAATGATGCAGGAAAATTGACCACAGAACAAACTCCAACTTACTCTGCTCTAACAACTGACATTGGCACACAAGCTAAATTGGTTAATAAACCAGACACGCCTCCACCAGGATATTTTAAAGGCGTTGATACTTGGAGAAAAACTTTTGACGAAGGTAAAGAATTGTTTGATAGACGTTATAGCCCATCAGCGCAATCATTTATGCCAAATTATCCAAAACGACCAACGTTAAGTGGAGAATTTGAAGACGATGGACCATTGGCCGCCAATGCGTTTCTTTAAGTTGGTGAAAAGCATTTATTTTATTTGCAATATTTTTATTATACAAATATTGCATAATGGGAAAGTTAAAAGCTTATGCTTCTGCAGTTGAAAAAAGTCCTATAACACCTCTTGTTTTAAGTTTAGTTGTAGGTGGCGTGTTAGGAGTTGCAATAGACAAACATTTTAATAAGTGTATTTGTGAACCAAATAGAAATTTTGAATTTAAACCTGCTGTTGTATCTAGTAATAATAATAACGACAACGGAAAGATATTTTTTACAGAAGAAAAAATTGACTGGAGGAGTTTTGAAGGTAAGAATTATGATAATGGGAATTTTGAAAATAAGACAATAAAGAATAGTAATTTTATAAAATGTACGTTTAAAAATGCAAATTTTAAATCTGCAAAAATTGGTGAAAATTTAACTTTAGACGGTTCAAAATTTACAAATGCTGATTTTACTGATGCAAAATTTAAAAAGACAAATTTATCGTTTTTGGATTTAATAAATACAACTTTAACAAATGCGACATTTAAAACAGTGAATTTAGAAGGTGCACATTTAGAAGGTGCGAATTTACAAGATGCTATAATTACAGATTCGGATTTAACAAATGCGTGGTTAAAAGGTGCGAATTTATCAGGTACTAATTTATCAGGTACTGATTTATCAGGTACTGATTTATTAAACGCAATAATAACAAAAACAACTAATGTTACAAATGCAACAATATCAGAAAATGTAAAATATCGTTTTTCATCATGCGTTGGTTACAATACTATTAAAATTAGTGAACGATAATAAATAAATTATATTATTGTATATTATGAAGTTGCTATACAATAATACAGAAATAATAAATGCTGCTTATCTAACGCCATTGCAGAGTCAATTTGAACCTAAAATAGAATATAATGCAAATCCAAATACATTATACACATTGATTATGCACGATCCTGATGCTGTCGTTGGAAATTATTTGCATTGGGTTGTAATCAATATACCAGGCAACAATGTGCAAGGTGGCCAACAATTGCTTAATTATAAAGGCCCAGCTCCGCCTAAAGGAAGTGGGATTCACCGTTATATATTTTTGGTTTTTGAACAGGCCGAGAGAATAAACACCCAAAATATCTCAGAATCTAAACGAGCAATGTCTCTAGATTCTTTGTATGGCTTGTTGAATGCTGAATTGCATTTAAATTCTAGCTTATATTTTACAAGCGAACATGAAAAAAACGGCGGAAGAAAGCGCAAAAGAAACAATAAATCAGTTACAACAAAAAAGAGAAGGCTGCGCCAAAAAAAAAGCACTAGAAATCGTTGATTTATTTCTTATCAATTACGACTTCCTTTGCAATATTGCGAATTATTTTATAGCACTTTTTATTATCATCCTCCGATGTTGAACCTCCCATAGCTTCTAATAATATATGTTGATATTCCATATGCTTCTTGGTTTCTATGTCTTCTGAACTTGGATTTTCTTTTACCCAAATTGGGATCTGCTTGATATTCTTATTTTCAATACCCTTTATTGCTTGTTTAATTTTAATATTTTCGCCGTTTTCCTTTTCCCAAGCGTCCTTGTCTTTCACATATAAAGTTTCTCTCTTCAAGTCGCTGCAATGAATAGGTCTTTTGAATACATCTAGTTCGTGCAAGTTCCTCAAAAATATTTTACTCATCCCCTCTACATATCCAATGCGTCCAATCATATCAAGGTCCGACAATTGCAGTTTGATTTGATTCACAAAATCCATCAAATTAAGAGCATCTTTGCATTGTTCATTCAAAAAGAATTGCAAATTAAACTGATTATTATTGTTTGTAGTATTATTTATAACAGTGTTCTTCTCTTTTGCGAGTTCTATTATTTGCTTATTCTGCTCAATAATGAGGTCTTTGAATTCCTTATTTTGTTTAAGTAGCTCAACAATTATATTATTTGAGGGTTGTTCAGATTCTGTTGGGGGGAAGGCGGCGCTTTCGCATTTTTTCTTATGAGACCATAATCCTTGACGATGTTTATATTCCTTACCACATTCGCATATAAATTTCTCGGCGTTTTTTGGCGTAATTTTGTCATTATTTGTCATTCGTTTGTCATTCTTCTTGTGTTTCAGTGTCAAGTTGTGCCTATCCCAATCACTTTTCTTAGAGCATTTAAAGTGACAACATTGACAATAAAAATTTTCGGCGTTTTTTGGCGTAAAATTGTCATTCATTTGTCCTATATTTAGAGGACAGAAAAAACGCCTAAATCCTTTTCCCCAAAAATATATAAAAATTAGCGTAACAAATTTTTCCGACTTTTTAAACTTTTTTACACCATTTTGCTCACAATGGCGGAATTTTGACCCCTTTTTCATAAAATATCGGCGCTTTTGAAAATTGGACATTTTTTTTGTCCATTTTTGATTTTTGGAAACACTTTTGACCCCTTGTTTTTATCAATATTTCGCCCAGACTGAGAATATAAAATCAAAATAATATATTCTGATTTTATTACCTATTTCAATGCGCCGATGTAAGCAAAATCCTTCAGCTTAATGCGTAACTGATTAATTAAGCTCATTTTGCTGTCTGTGACGAACTGACACGACAAAATTACTCGGTGTTGATTTGCGCAAAGCTTGGATGCTCTGTGATATAAATAATTTCCTTCAAAACAAAGGCCGTTTTCATTTAAATCCAGACTGACCACTTCATTTTTATTATTTTTGAATTCAAACTTAGTGCATGTAAGGTCTGTGGTAATCGGAATCAAAACCGTGAAAAATCGGCCATCATAATAATTGTAATCGTAGTGCCAGTTTATCCAGTCTCCTTCCTTTTCGTAAATCAATAGAACACACGACGTTGGGAACGATAAATCGGTTGGATATACTTTAAATCCGAGAAGATTGGAAATTTTATCGCGTAGTTCATTTTGATAGAAGGGTATAATGCTTTCAGAGTGTTTTACTATTTGGTTTGTTGGTATTGTAACGCCGGCTTTATTTGGAAGCGCACAATTTGCAATGTTTTCGGCAAAAGACGTTATTTCAACGCGTTTTTGAATGGATTTATTTTGTAACATTGTTTGAATTTCATTCATTGCATTATTTGATAGTTGTATTGGAAATTCCTTGTAAAGACAGAATTTTTTATTGCATTCGTATTTTTTATCTAATTGGCAAGAACCTGAATTATATGCGTATACAATAGATGCTGCAAGAATAACAAGTATTATTGCTATTAAATATAAAAAATATTTTGCATATTTTATACTATAGGACAATTTTTTCATCTATAGTATAAAACAATATAAAAATAATGCAGGAATAAACAGCCGAATTATGTTGCATACATAAGCCCACAATTTCCACCAATAAAAGAAACTACATTTAATCTTTCTTCATACACAAAAAGATCAAAATTATAGTCATAAATTCGCCACGTAGGTTTGTTTATACCAATAATGTTTCCGGTTTGTGGATCACAAATGGCCAAGGATTGTGCGAATGGATCTAACGTGGGTATAATTGTATTAAATTCAAGTTCAATTGTAGTAAAACGACTCATATTTATTGCTCCGGATGGCTGCAAATCAAATGGTCCATTATTCAAACAATAATTATAGCAATAAACCCCATTATTTGCGTTTCCGCTTGTTCTTATCCACTTTTCAATATAGTTGAAAACGCCGCTTGGTTGCGAGTTTTCCCTATATGATCCATCCAACAATATAGCCATATTAACTAAAATTCCATTTGCATTTGCATTATGAGAACCTCCAGTAATAAACCATCCAGTTAATTGGCCGCTTGGATTCACACCAGGACCAATGTCAACAGTAGTTTGAGTTCCATCTGGATTAGTTCTATTAATCTGAAATGTACCGGTTGTTGGCGCAGGCACTATATCATATGGCAAATAATTATATGGCCAGTTACTATAATTTGTCCATTCATTTCGCAAATTAACATCACTTCTTTTGAATAAAAACATCATGCTAGAAACCATTCCATTTGAGTCTAATTGAACTTTATTTGGACCAGTTACGTTGTAAAATATTTGTTGTCGCACTTGTTTAAATAAATACGTTTGTTCCTGAAGAGCAAATAATCTGGATTCCTCATTAGATAGAAAACAATAAGTGCAATTTAAGTGAATGTCAGCATTCCACAAAGTTCTTTTATCCGTGTAAGAATTTAATCCTAGCTCAACGTCAGGAGGAGTCTGTAAGAATCTATAAAACTGCATATACCATAAATTAAAATTTGGAGATACATAAGGATAATTGTTTGCGATATCGTATACATCGCGAATGCGATATAATTCTTGAATTGGCCTCATTGTTACATTAATGTGTAATTCATTATATTGCAAAGAAATCAATGGAAATGCCATTTGGGATTTAAAATTAAACCAACTGTTTATTGGGATGTACAACGTTCTTCCACTAATAGATGGTCCTGCGCCATTTGGATTATAATAAGCATTTGGATATGAGTTAATGCGCGCGCCAGAATTTGCAGGATCATTAAATAATGCAATATTTCCAGTCATTTCATCAAATAATTTATTTTTTTCTCCGCTTAAATCGCGATCAACCATAAGTTTCAAATATTCCCCAGAAAATTCTTGTAAAGTTTGATTTCCGCAGGTAATAGTAATCCGTGAAATCATCATAGCGCCCAGTGATTCAATCCATTTGAACTCATATGGAACCCATTGACCGCTGTTATAAAGTTCAGATTCTTGGTCTGTATTTGGAGGCATAATAGGACTCCAAATGTTTGGCAAATCAACGCTTAAATAACAATCCATTAAAAGGTCTGCATATCTGGGTATTTTAAATGTAAAGTTAGATTCTTCTGCTAAACGGAGTGTTTTGGCTCCTTCAAAATCAACGCGAAATTTTTGCATTCCAAAGTTTGTGTAACGTGCATAGGTTGCTTTAAAAAAAGTTTTTGAAGGGTTTCCATTTAATATGATATTTTGTTGTCCTTCGCTGACTAATTGCATTAATCCACCGGCCATCTTTTAGATATAATATACAAATAATTTATATTTAACTTTTTTGATTAATATTAATTATATTTTAAAATTAGTATTATAATATAGTAGGACGATGGAAACTACGAATAAAACTATGAATATGATGGCAAATCTTAAGGAGAATTACGCTGCTTATATGTTATTAAGCATGATTATAATTGTTATTATTGCCGCTTTGTGGTATTATTACTATATGAGAAACTTGGTGAATCGTGAATGTAATAATATGAACACATTTTTTTCTTCATTGAATGGTTCATTAAAGTCATTAAATTCAAGAGACCCAAATTGTGGGTATACTTTAAAAGATTATTATATTAAAACTGCATACAATTGCTGCAGTCCAGGAACTTTCAAAAATGATTATGTTTCAACGTGCGCATTGAAAGATGTTCTGAAGCAAGGCGTTCGTGGTTTGGATTTTGAAATATTTTCAATAGATGACCAACCAGTTGTTGCGACATCTACAGTTGATAATAATCATATTAAGGAAACTTATAATGTTGTTGCCTTTTCTGAAGTTATGAATATCGTTACAAACTACGCATTTGCTTCAAGTGGCGCGCCAAATCCCCAAGACCCAATTATTTTTCACTTTAGATTTAAGAGCGCAAACCAGAAAATGTATCAGAACTTGGCTAATTTATTTAAGAGCCACGATTCATTCTTTTTAGGACCGGCTTCAAGCTTTGAGCAGAATGGAAAGAACTTTGGCAATACAAAATTGATGGATTTAGTGGGAAAAATAGTTGTAATTGTTGACAAGTCAAACAATTCTTTCATGGACACCGAGGATTTTTACGAATATGTTAATTTGACAAGTAATTCTATATTTATGCGCGCGTTGCATTATTATGATGTAAAAAATACGCCGGATTTAGTTGAATTGCAAGACTATAATAAGCAAAATATGAGCATTTCAATGCCGGATATTGGAGCCGATCCACCGAACCCAAGTGCGATTGTTTGCAGAGAAACTGGTTGCCAAATGATTGGAATGATGTATCAGAAGAATGATGTTAATTTGCAGGAGAATAATGCATTCTTTGATAAATGCGGATACGCTTTTTGCTTGAAACCTGAGAAATTAAGATACATTCCAGTTTATGTTCCAGAGCCTCCTCCACAAAATCCTGCTCTTTCTTTCCAAACGAGAAGCGTTAAGAGTGATTATTACGCGTTTAACATTTAATCAACCCCACTTTAAAGCGAAGCGACGGTTGCCCAGAGGGCTTAAAAGTGGAGCAAATCAAAAAAATCAAATAAAACAAAACAAATAAAACAAAACAAAATTATTGCATTATACTTCCTTTCAACAATTAAACCGATGAAGATTTAAAATGGGAATTATCTTGCGTCCTAATTTAACTGGCATTGGTGATAACCCTTAATATCAATATTATATTTTTTAAATTTTTATCTGTTAATTAATGCAACTTTTGCAAATCTTCATTTTAATGCGCGAAAGTAATTTTCTATACTATTTGTAAATAAGGTATTATCAATATCAATATCATTTTTACAAAATATCTTTTTGAAATGTTAAAAGGTGTAAATATTATATAAATGCAATGCAATATATTGTAAGTAAAATGATACGCACTTTTGAAAACATTATTGGTGGAATAATAGGCATATGGATTTTACTAACAACTGGCGTGTTAACCTATATTATTATAAATAACATAGTGAACTTAAATACTCACATTTTTGCTATTGGTCCTAACCCGGATTTTTATATTTTGGGAATATGTATAGATACAACATCTAAATATTGTATTGTTGTATTTTTTTGTTTTATTAATAGCGGAATGCGCGCAATGAATGGTAATGTATTACATTCTTGGGTTATTAATGAAATACAGGACGTTAAAAATAAAACCATTATCAATACAAATAAAGCATATACATTATCATTTATTTCAATTATCTACAATTGGTTTGATTTTTTTATGTATATGAACATATTAATGTCACAAATAGACATGTTATTAATTGAAATTATTGCTGATTTAATGGTGACTTTTTGTTTAACAAAACATTATTTAAAATTAAAACAAATTGATACATAGTTTGTTTAATTACGCTTTTACCAAAAAGCAATGTTGCCAATAAATTTATAAAAAATAGGGTGTATAACTAAATTACTTGTTCCTTGTTCCTTTATAGACCTTTTATAGATTTATTTGGTTGCTAAGTAACAGTTATCTAACAACATTCATAGATGCTGACACTAATGGGTTGGTGTCTAAAATGTTGAAAGGTGTAAAAATAAAATAATACAATAATATAATAAGTATATGCCCAAGACAAAAAAGAATGGACAAAAAACTAAAAGTTTAACAATATGTAGGGGGAGATATGCGTTGTGTACATCAGCTCCTTGCAAAACAATAAAAAATAAACCTGGGAAAACTAGTTGCAAATGCACAATAGAGAATGGCTACAACTTTGCGACCAAATCTTGCAACAGATTAAAGGCGCATAAAACAAAGACTGGAACACGTCGCATTTATTCTACCTTTTCAATTAATGAGATGAATGATGGTAAAAGAATCACAGAATGCCCTAAGAAATACGAATGGTCTGATTGCTTGAACCACAAATGCGTAGTTGATCCCAAGAATTCCAAAAAGGCAATTTGCGAGTGTACGTTAAGAAAATCCAATAAGGATTGGTTTACCATGGGTGCAAACAATCATAAAAAATTCTGCGGCAAAAGCAAATGGTCTGGAGCTCATAAGGGCGATTTTTATAAAACACGAAAATTCTGGAACAGTTATTTTGCAAAGAAATCACACACCAATGAAAAAATGATTGGAAATCCTAAGAACTTTATAAATAGACTGAAATAAGTTTTTACTGTTCTAGCACGCATTTAAACACGTCAATATAAATAAAATAATAATAAAAGCAAACACAAATAATCCTTCAATTGAATAAATTTGTTCCTTTGGAATACAATGTGCTTCATGAAACGTCCACAATTCTGCTTGGTATTCTGGAGGGTTGTATGATGGAACAGGACAAGTGTCTCCAAACAATCTATGCGTATACGCGCACATTGACGCTTTTATAATTGCAACTCGGCGCCTCTCTAGTCTACGCCGTCTTCTTCTACTTGCCCTACTACCCAGCACCAATTGACTAGATGCTAGAACAATTCCGAAACCTTTAACAATTGATAAGCTTGACGCGAGGCCCATGCTGATAAAGATAAATAGACAAATAATTGTAGATTGCATGGTTGTTTCGTTCTGCGCAAAGATACAAAAACTTTTATTCAATTAAAAAGTTTTCAATTTTTTCTTTTAATAATATAAGACTATTAAATGAAAAATATATGCGATAAATCAATGAGCTTCCAAGAATGTGAATTAGCAATATTAAGAAGTGCGGTAGATAAAGCCGAAGAGCGTTCTGGAAGAGCTGTGGCCAATTCAGCAGAAGTAAAGAAGATAATTGGTATTGTGGAGAACTTTATCCGCAGAAAAAAGGTAATTTGTTACGGAGGAACTGCAATCAATAATATTTTGCCAAAGGCGGATCAATTTTATAATACAGAAGTGGAAATACCGGACTACGATTTTTTCTCATTTAATGCGTTAAATGACAGCAAGGAATTAACAGACGATTATGTAAAAGCAGGATTTTTAGAAGTGGAGGCCAAATCAGGGCAACACAAGGGCACTTATAAGGTCTTTATTAATTTCATACCAGTTGCAGATATAACATTTTTGCATAAGGAAATTTACAAAGCGGTAAAACAAGAGGCAATTAAAATAGATGGCATTTTATACGCTCCACCAAATTACTTGAGAATGTCAATGTATTTAGAACTTTCAAGACCGGCTGGGGATGTTTCTAGATGGGAAAAGGTCTTAAAGCGTTTAACACTTCTCAATGACAATTATCCTTTAAAATCTGCACATTGTGATGACATAGAACCATTTCAGAGAGAAATGATAAATAAATATGATGAGGATAAGATATTTGAAATAACAAGAAATTCTTTTATTAACCAAGGAGTGGTCTTTTTTGGTGGATATGCAATTTCTCTCTACTTGCATTATATGCCAAAGCATTTGCACAAACGTCTGGAAAAAATTCCTGATTTTGATGTTTTATCAGAAGATCCTAAGAAGACTGCAGAAATTTTGAAAGAACGTTTAAAAGACGCGGGATATAAGGCTAAAATTGTAAAACGCAAAGAAATAGGAGAAATAGTTGCACCACACTATCAAGTTTTAATAGGCGCAGATACAATCGCATTTATTTATAAACCAATTGCGTGCCACAGTTACAATATTATAACAATTGATAAACAACCAGTGAAAATAGCAACGGTGGATACAATGTTGAGTTTTTACTTGGCATTTTTATATTCAGATCGCAATTATTATGATACAGAGAGAATTGTTTGCATGGCGCAATTTCTTTTTGAAGTTCAACAAAAAAATAGATTACAACAAAAGGGTCTTTTAAGAAGGTTCAGTATAAGCTGCTATGGGCATCAGGAAACCGTGGAAGAGATGAGAGCAGAAAAGGCTGAAAAGTTTAAAGAGCTGAAAGAAGACAATAAGAAGAAGGACAAAGAATATGAAGAGTGGTTCTTGCGTTATAGACCAGCAGACACTCTTTCTCAAAAAGAAAAAGGAAAAGAAGAGAGAAAAATGAAGAATGCAAAAACAAAATCAAAAACAACAACAAACAAGACAAAAGCAAGCTTAAAGAACAACAAGACCAAGAAACGAGGTCGCGGCGGTTTGTTTTACTAAATATCAACATATGCATTTCCAGGAAGTTTTGCTTCTGCAAAATACTCTAATATCAAGTCATTGCTTTTTTTTAATAATTCAACGTCATTTGCATAAAGTTTTCTATAATCACCTTCAAGTGAAGCAAATAGAGCCAATCTTGCAGAGTTGATTTTCTGAATTATTTTAGACTGAGATTTGATTTCATTAGATATTTTTTCAATCATTTTATCAATGTCATCTTCTTCAGGCGATGCTTCTTCTGGTTCTTGACAATTTACTAAAATTCTAATGTATTTGTCTACAGTGTCTTCTACATATTTAAAAGGTATGTCTGGAATGCAATCATTTGTAATCTCATTAAAAGCGTTTTTATTTGTTTTTTTTAGATATTCTGCATTTCTTGAAATTAGAATTTCAGGTTCACTTGGAGGTTTTTTGTCAGATTGCGTTGTATCATTTACTTGTATATTTTTGCACTCGTAAAAAATTGGCTTTAATAAACTGTCATTTATGTTATAATCATGTAAAGTCAGGGAAGGCTCTGTTAAAGCGTTTACTCTTTTTATAATGCTCATTGTGTATATATTATAAAAAGATTTTTAATTGTTTTATTCTGTAATTTTATTCTTCACTTCTTTACTTCTTCACTTCTTCTTTGCCTATTAGTTTGTCCCATTCTTCATTCCAATCTTTTTGCACTTGGGATTCTTTTTGTTTTGGTATAATCTTATAAAAGTTGGATGTTAAAAATAAGTATTTGCATAAAGTTTTTTTAAGCATATCTTTTGCAGGAGCGTCGCCAGTTTCTTTATTTCCTATAAACATAAATTCTATTATATCCTTAACGTGGTTCTTATTGTTTGAAATTTGATATAATTCATTAATAATGTGACCAAGTTTTTCTTGTTTTTGTTGAAGATTTTTCTCTGAAATGCACAAGTATTTAAAAAGAGTAATAGCTTTTTTAAAGTAAATTAATTGTTTTATTACTTCTAAACGTCTATATTTAATTATTTTATACATGAATTCTTGATCTTCAATAAAATTTATGCCATTTTTACTATTTATTCCATTTTTGTCTACAATTCTTTTGTTATTTTCTTCAAAGTTGCATTTAAAACTGTCTATTTTTTCAGATTTATTTCTTGCTTCAAATTCATGAAGTTTATTATTTATGATTTCATTGAAATTTTGTTCTGAAAGGTTGTTAACACCCAATATAGACGATCCATATGACATTAAAATGTTTTTTTGATTTTGTGAATCTGGTTGTTTTTCTTTATTACCAACTTTGTTTTCATCTTGATTGCAAAGGTTATTATTTTCCTTTTGCAGTGTATCAAATTCTTGATTATAGAATTTAAGAATTCTTTTTGTAATCTCAGATAATTGAACATCTTCCACATCATTTGTTGTCTCCATTATACTATATATTATAAATAAATAATTATTATCTTTTTATTTATTTATTGAATTAAAGACTTATATTTTTATTCTATTTGTTTATTTTCCCTTTTTCCTCTTTTTATACTCTTCCATAAATTTATCTTTGTCATTGTAATAGTCTCTAAGATCTTTACCAGATTGTTTAACGTATGTTGATTTTACTACAGTTAATGCATAAGCAAAACTTTGATTTGGAATATTTAAGTTCACTAGAAGTGATTTGATTTTGTCATCTTGTGTAACAATTTCTTTATATAACTTAAAATTGTAATTGGGTGGTATTGCTATTGTTATTAAAGTAGTTGAATTTTTTAAAAGAGTCATTTGATCCCAAAAAGCTTTAGGAGCACCAACTACGACAAACTTTAAAATGTTTTTAAAATAATCCAAAAATGCTTGACCATAAGCTTTTGGGTCAAACAAACCACCGCGATTAGGGTCATAAAACGGTGCAAGATTATCCCAAAAACACGCAAAATCAGACCTCATAGACTCCTTAAAAAGTTCAGCTGCAGATTTACCTTTTAGATTTGGCGTGTCAATAAAACGAATGGCTGTTAATTTATTAAATATTTGAATTTTAAGAACATCCCTCACTATATCCTTTATATCAGCGTCACCCTTGCAACCATTAAATATAGCAAATGCAGTATTTAGCGCTCCCCATAATCCAGCGGCCCATTTTAACATAATTGTCCCCAATCCAATAGACGAAATGGCATTCGTAACTAATCCTGCACCGCTTGTTGCAGCCGTAATTGCCGCACCACCGGCCGTTGCAATCCAACCGCCGCCAAAATAAGTAGAAAATGCGACTCCCCAACCAACTGGGTTTGTTTCAAATAATACCAATATTGCTGAAAGAATTATAGTAATAAACCCATAAGAATCTATAAAGTCTACTAGCGCGTTTCCACCAATAGAATCAAATCCACTAGATGCTGCGGAACTAGCCGATTTTCCAAAGTCTCTCAAATTTTTTGCCCACCGTGGATTAACCTTGCTGATTAATTCAGGAATTAAATCAGCAATATTTACACCGGCTGTTCCGACACTTGCCAATACGTCCGATAATTTTAATCTGAATATTCCAACAACTAATCCTATAATTGTTTTAAAAAATTCATAACCATTTGTTGAAGGACCAACGCCAACCCATTCTATTAGCAAATCACGTTCTTTATTTTCCTTTTTAATTCTATCCACAAGTAATTTATCATCTTCACATTCTTTTTGATTATTTCTATCGGCTAAAAATCCAACATGTGTTATTTCTTTAAACAGAATAGCAGTTATCTGATTTTTTTTTCCATAATTATCTAAAGCATCTTTAAAATATTTTTCTTTAGTAGTTTCCCTCCCTTCTTTTGCAGTTTGACCAGTTCCGCTATGAAACAGGTCTTTAGACCAAGCAAGACAATCTAATAACACTCCTCCAATAGAATTTCCTGTATCTAAAAAAGAAAATAATTGAATATCCTTTCTAATTTTTGATGCAGCTTCTACATTAAATTGTGTTCTCACATATGCGTATTTATTAACAATGTTAGATGTTGCATCATTGGGTAAATTTGGAGTTTTATTTGAAACTTTGTTTACAAATTCAATGAACGCGTTTAATACTGTTTCTGGATCCTGATTGTCACGAGCTCCTCCTTCTTGTTCATCTATATCATTAATATCAATTATGTTATTATTTCTATACTTTAATACTGGTTTTTGAGATTTATTGCGTTTTGTATAGTTGAACAATCTATCAGGTTTATTTTTAAATGAACTGCGGTTTTTACTAGCTGCAACTCTTTTTCTTATTGCAGAATTGGAAATCTTTCTTACGTGGGTTTTATTTTTTGCTGTTTTATTTGAACCGCCGCTTCTGACTACGGATAGATTAACAGCAGCCCCAGAAGCAGCAGGATTAGCTGCAGTTCCATCAGCGTTGTTATTTAAATTAGTGTTGACATTAAAACACTCGTCATCAATTTGGAATCCTAATAAGTATAAATTGTCTTGGTTTGTAACAAATTTATAATTGTCAAATAAACGAACGGAAATTGCTTCATATATATCTCTTTTATTGCTTACATTCATTATTTTTTTGAAATATGCTTTAAGCAATAGGTCTTTATATTTAACGTATAATTTATCGCTGTCCTCTCCACCCACATTTCCTAACAAGTTATAAAATTTACAAACATCGTCAATAAATAATTGAATTAAACAACCTGTCAATGATTGAAATGGTGGATTTTCCATAGAGTCTTCAATTTTTGGTAAATTTGGCAATGAAGGGAGTTGTGTATTAAATAAAATGTTGAACAGATTTTTTTCAATTTTAAAGTAAACTGTGTTGTAAAATTGATCCTCTGCACGCTGTGTTATGTCAATGTAAACTGGAAGACTATTATATAATCCAAGTTGATTATAAACATAATCGTTACATAATGTACTATACGCGTTTACTGATATATAATAGAATTTTGAATCTTGGTCTTGGTAAAATGTAACATCTGCTCCAATTATTGACTTCATTGTTGATGACAATTTATTAGAAATATCTGAATTGGTGTCAATAACAGAAAAAGATTCTGGTTTTAAAAATTCATTTCCAAGTATTCCTTGATACTCTCTTCTAAAAAATGATACATCAGTATTCCCACGAGCAGTGTTTATTTGGGTTTCTAATTCAACAATATCTCTTTCTTTGTCATCAATTTCTTGTTGAGTTGGTGCAGCACGTTTTAATTGTTCTTCTAATTCATCAATTTCTCTGGAAATTTCATAATAATACGTTAACTCTGCCTCCTCCTCGGCATTCTTAGATTGTTTTATTGCAAGCGCCTCTCGTCGATCTTTATCTTTATCATCTTTTCCTTTTAATTCGTTAAGTTGTTCAGTTTTTATATCATAACTTTCAAGTGAAGCCTCCATATTTTGTTTTTCTCTAATTAAAGTATCTAGTTTAGTTTGCAACGGTCTTATTTGGTAATTGACTAAATTTTCATATAATAAAACATATGCAAGAAACGTAAAATCATGACCTTCAAATCTAGTAAAATACTGTTTAATGTATTTTTGACATTCAAAGTCTGAAAACCCCTTTTCTATAAATGCATTTAATGCAGGTGAAAACGATAAAGACTTTTCTTTATAAAATTGTCCTTTGTTTGTCAACCGGTCAAATGCGTCATATGCGGCCTTAATAGCGTCTTTAGTTGCGCCATTAGCAGAAGCATTTGTAAAAAGATTTGGCGCAGCTTGTGCAGCAGCTGCCCCTGTAGCTGTGGCAGGTAAAACCGCAGTGCATGCTTTATCAGAATATTCATACATAGGCGATGCATTAAAGGCTGAAACCTTGTCTGTATATGTGTCTCCAGTCATAGGTTGAATAACACTTTCGTAATCCTTTGATTTCGCACCTACAAATTCCTCGCTAGAAGCACCAGGAAGAGGATTTGCAATTTTTGCACCATCAGCTAATAAATCATAAACATTTTTAAATAAATTTAATAATGTAAGAAAAGCGTTAGTTCTTGTTATTAGAGTATTTAAATTATTAAGATTAGTTCCGCAGTCGGGTGTATTTTGTGTAATGACTGGACGATAAGTTTTTTGATTGACAGGTTTATATGGGAAAACTTCTATTTCAACTGATGTCGGAAGTGTTGCAGTAACCGCACCTTTTTTTTTATATAATGTATCCAAATTAGTTATAATATCGTTCAATTTTATTTTTGTTGGATCAGTAAGGGGCGTTCTAATTTTATAATTATCTAATAGTTCTCTTATTTCATCAGGAGTAAGAGTAAGTTGATGTCCAATAATATAAAGATCAGTTATTTGCCTACTAATCGGCAAATTTCCCTGATATTTATTTAATTGTGAAAGCTCTTTTTGAAGTTCGTTTAGAAGTAAATTTTCTGGTTTAGAGATTGAGTTCTTTAGGTTTTTTAATCTTTTAATTTCAGCGTCTACTATTGCTATTCTTGCAGTAATATTTCCCTTTAAAATAGTTATACATGAATCAGCGGCATTAACTGGAGGAGTAGCCGGATTAGGAAGAGCAGGCTCCTCAATTGCCGCTCTTCTTTGCCCCTGTAAATAAGCCAGTCTATTTGGATGGGATTTAGATATACTTAGTTGTGCGTTTAAGTCTGTAACTGCATTGGCGAGTTGTTGGTTATTACTCTCAGCAACAGTTTGTTCCGCTTCAGTTTTTTCCCCAGGAACAACTCTTAATTGTTCTACTGAATCAGCTTTAAGTTCTCTTTTTGCACTGTCAAATGTGTTTTTTAAAGCAGAATATACAGAATTCAATGTTTTGCTTGGAGGAAGTAAATAATTACTAAAGTCTACAGAATCCGATGTTTCTTTAATAGTCAAATCAAATGTAATCACAATGTCCATCGGCACATTTGTGTTAAATGATGTTTTTCCAAAGGTATGTTGCTTATAAGATTCTGCTTGAATGTTGTCTATTGAATTTACGTCTAATGTACCGTTATTAACAGTAACAGGCAGTTTAACATAAACGTCTTTTATTCCAGGAGATTGCAATAAGGATAAAACCTCGGTTTTATAAAACAAACATTTTAAATTGAAAAAACAATCATTTTCACAGATAACGTAAACATTTTCAGGTGCAGACATTTGATAAATATTAGGATTGTCCCTCATTTTATTGTCAATAAATTGTTTCAATATAAGTTTGGATGTATTTATAGCTTCATCTTCTTGATTTTTTGGAAAATTGGTTAAGCACGACATAAATTTATCCCCTCTAACATCGGTAAAATCTTTAATAAGGTGTAGTGAATAAAACAAATTAGACGAAACCGCAAGTTGTCCTGCATTTGTTGCAGCAGCCTTTAATAATCTATTAACGTCCGAGTTGGAAAAATTTTTACTGCTCAAAATGTTAGCCAATCCATCAACAAAACCACCCCTTTTCTTTAATTCTGTAAAGAATTCTATGTTAAAACGCGTATAAGGGTCCGTTGTATATAATAATGGTTTTGGGGTATCATCGCATTCCAATTCACACCCAGTTAATCCATTTGTAATTTGTTTTTTATCAGAAGATTTATTGCAAGAACTACTAGTTGAACCTTCTCTGCTTAAATCCAAGTTAATCATATCGTTCATTGAAATTTCCAAAAGTTTTTTAATATCAGATTCAGTTGGTAAATCAATTAAGATTTGCGTGTCAAAACGACGAAGAATGGCAGCATCTAAATCCCATGGATAGTTGGTTGCTCCAATAACGGCCACATTTGAAAACGATTTAACGCCGTCCATCATTTGCAAAAGAGTGTTCACAGAGTTTGCAGCAAGACCAGTTGTATCTGTGTCTCTGTTAGGACCAATTGCGTCCATTTCATCCATAAAAATGATGGAAATGAATTTTTTCTTTGAAGGACATTCATATTCATGTTCACAAGCGGCTCTTGATGCACATGTGAATGTTTCTTCAATACGTTTTTCAGTTTCTCCGACGTATTTTCCTTTAAGATCTCCTGGAGAAGGCGTAAAAAAAAGCACGCCAATACTCTTGTCTTTTTTTTGCAAGGCGTTAACAGCAGCTTTTACTAGATAGGTTTTACCAGTTCCAGGAGGGCCATAAATAAGCAAACCTTTGGATGCTTTTGGATATAAATTTGGATACATTAGTGGATAAATAAGGGAGTTTTCCATAAGAGTTTTTTCCTTTTCTAAACCAGCAACATCTCTGAAAAAGATGCAATCAGAGCTACCCTTTTTAAATACAAGTGGATGAATTTTGGTGCATATTTTTCCCCAATCTTTTTCTCCATCTTCGTCATCTTTTTTAGAATTATTTCCGCCAGACCCACGTTTAACTTTCCCTTGCAATTCTTCAACCGCATTTAAACAGCAATTTAATATTTTTTTTGCAGCAGATCGCGCAGGTTCATGAGCAGCATCACTTTGGATAAAATTATTTAATAGAACTGATGCACATGAATAACTAACTAAGGATCCAGTAAATTCTCCTCCATTATAATAAAATTTGGCATTTTCATACAAGATTTTTGCCTCCATAATTTGATTTGTAATAAATTGTGGAGCGTCACTAGTTTTATTTTCTAGTTCACTAAATATGTCGTTATTTGTGCAGATTAAAGCTTTATTGTCAGAAGATGTTAGGTCATTCGGATATTGATCTTGGTGTTCTTGGTCTTCTTGTGAACCTGCTGGTGGAGCTAATGGTAAACTTGCTAGTGAACCTGCTGGTGGAGCTAATGGTGAACTTGGTGGTGAACTTGGTGGTGAACTTAATTGTGAACTTGATTGTGATACTACATGTGCCATTATTATTTTATAAAATATATAAATAATATATTTTTAATTTGTGCTACATATTAATTATTAATTTATAAAAAAGTAAATTTAAAATAAAACGTTTAAATATATAAAGTATGGCGGCGTTAAGCCACGATTTAAATATAACAACCGGCGATTTTTACAAAGAACCGGCACCAGAAAATGTTATAGACAGATACAATTTTAATGATTTCAATGTGTTAGACAAAAGTTTAGATAACATATTTAACAATAGTGATGAAATAATGGTCCGTTATTCTACTAGAGAAGAAAAGCAGCGAATCATTATCCTATATAAGACAAATTATATGACAATGTATGAAGTATTGGAAGACAACAAAATGAACATTAATGTAAATAAACAATTGGAAAAAGTTGCGGCCTCAGGCGACACTGGTGCAGGAGGAGATGATAAAGAACCAGAATTGACTGATTTGCAGCGTGACATAATAAAATCATTAAAAGTAGTAAATTATAAGGCCATTGAAGAAAGAAAAATAGCTGCTAAATATCAACGTTTGTATTATTTGCAAACCAAGTATAAAATAGTTTCAGAAAAAGGAAAAGCCTTTATAGAATCGCAAGGAATCAAAGGGTATTTAAATTATTTCTATAAGGTTTTTTCTTATAAAATTGTTCCTACAATTTTAGCAGGTGGCGCAGCAGGGGTAGGAATAGCTTTTCAAATGATGATAATTTCAGATACTGTAACAACCCCAAAATTGTGGGTAAACATAGGAAAATCACTATTTGGAACATTTAGTGAGGTAGAAGGCCCAAATAAATGGAAAAAAAATAAAATGAACTTTAGTTATGTATTAGATATTTTAGGAGGATTAAATATTTTTACTACAACACAAACAATTCAACTAAAAAAAAAATTTGAGGAAGTGTTAGTTTCTTTGGACTCTCCAGAGTTAATAGAAAACTTGAAGGTTGGCAATAAAACTAGGGAAGACTTTATAGAAAAGGTCATAATGGTTACATTCGGCATAAAATATAACAATGAAAGTGGTGTGGAAGAAGTATACACACTTGCAAAATTTAATCAAGAGTTTCCTGGAATAACTTATGATAATGAAAAAATTGCGTCGTTTTTTAAATTTATAAAGGGAGTAATTACTGAAAAAGATTTTACCCAAAAACTGGAAAGCTCTGATACCTGGTTAAATTTTATTGCAGCAAATATTGACTCGCCTAAAGTTAAATTTGCATACGCTGCATTAGGATTAGCTATGCCTATCTTTGGTTATATTCAGACTACATTGAATATTTTTAATACTTATAAAAACATAAACCAAAATATTGCATTTCAGGGGATTAAAGGAATGCAACAAAGTTACATTTATAAAGATACAACGCAATTGGCTAGTGAAAAAATTGTTGGATCAGGGTTAAGTTTGTTAGAATATGTTTGCAAAGAAAATGAAAAGGCAAAAATGGTATTTAAGTGCGTTGGAATGGTTTCCAATTTTTTTGGAATAAATTCTGAAACTTTTTCTTTTTTAATTAATAGCGCAATACAGTCACAAGTAAATTTTTCAATTAATGATTATTTTAATAAAATTATGAAAGAGGAAAAAGATAAAAAAAAACTGGATGATATGGAAGAAAAAAATAAAAAAGATCAAAAAGAGTATGAAGGAAAGGTGTTAAAAGAAATTGAGGATGAAATTTTGTTGAGAGGGAAATATATAGGTGAAGGAAAAACCAACGAACAAATCGCAATTTTATTAGACAAAACTCCTGAAGAGCCGACAAAGTTTAAATTTTTTCTTTCCAGACTTTTAATAAAGTTTTCAAGAGAATTTAAAAAATTTAGTTACAATCCAGCAGTGTATATAAACTCTTTAATAACTACATTGTTTACAGCTAAAATGATATTGCACAGTGCATACATTAGTTTAACAGCAGCCACTATTGTGGATTTTTTGCCAAAAATGGTTTTAAACGATTGGAGTCATCGCAATTTATGGCCTTATTTAGATTATGTTCCACCACTTGTAAAAGATAAAATAAAAAACTATATAACAGGCGATGAACCTATTAATTTTGCTGGAATAATTGCATCCACTATGTCAATGTATTATGGGTTGACATCAGATGAAGTAATAAATAAAAAATTAAAAGAAATAGAAACTAGATGGATTAATGAGATCGTTAGTGATATTACAGAGTTTCACAATTATTTGCAAAGCGAGTTTTTTAAAAGCAAATTTGGAATGTCAATACAATATCGTTTGGAAAAGATGAACAATTTTATAGTGTTTAGAATATTTAATACTTGCTGCAAATATACGTATTCTTTGGCAATAATGCCTTCCATTAAAAAAAAAATAACAAATTTAGTGCCAAAGTATGATTTTAGGTTTATTGAAATTTTAAAAGACAAAGATAAATGCTTAAGATTTATGACTTGGTTGAATAATAAAATAGACAATATAAATCTCAGAGGGAACAAATGGGAAGATTATAAAGTTGCATTTTGGGACTTTTTAGATTTAAGAAAAATACTATACGATAACGTTGTTCCATATTTGGCTATGGATCAATACTACGAAACTAATGACTATGAATTAGATTTGGCTCGCGGAAAAATAATTAAAACTCCAATGGATCAAAATATTAAAATTTCAGAAGAAGCCAAAAAAAACTTGCAAAAAAAATGGGAAAGCTCAGAACCTGGTTGGATGTACAGTTATGGTAGAATTTTGTTGGAATCTGGGCTCTCTCTTGAAGATTTATATAAAGACAAAAGTTATGGGTTGCAAACAATTACTATAGAAAAAACTGATGAAAACGGAAATAAATATAATGAACAACAGGTGATTTCTATTGATGCCAGCACTGTTATAAGCAAATTTGCATCAGAGTTTCTTGGCAAAATAACTGGCGCAGGTGGTAGCAATGTATTGGGGACAAAATTGCAAGATAAACACGAATATTCTGGTTACAGCCAAGCAAAAACAGGTTTTAAAAAAGAGTTGGAGAAAGTTGACCAAGCTCATCAGGAAAATCCTATAAAATATTTTGAAAATCAGTTTGATAAAATGGTAGAACAAAATGAATTTCAATACAGAATATTTCAAATACAGTTTGTAAAATATTCAGAATATAAAAAAACAGGTCAACCACCTATTAGCAGTGATCCAAATTATCAAGGGGACCCAACTTATGATTCAAGCGATGATTTTGATTATTTAGATTTTCTTAGATGGATTCAAATGACAAAACAAGAGTTAATAAAGACAGAAACTACAACAGTAGAAAAAGCACAACAAATTGCATTAGAAATTGCGTTGATTGATGAATCGCTTTTATTTGCGAGTAAACAGTTTTCATTTAAGGCACTTGACATTGGGCAATCTGTTTGGGACAATATGCCGTGGAAAGAAAAGAATAAATATTTAATAGAAAGAGTTAGGTTATTTAATAATTGCAACCCTCAACCCAAAAATTGGTGGAGTCAACAAGCAAGAAGAGCCTGGAATGCTGCAACAGGAGCTAGAAGTGACGAATCGTGCAAAGACTATGATGCGTTAAAAAATGCATTAGGGTTAGGTTCGCCAAGCGGAACAAATTACTACGCTGAATTTATAAAACAAACATGCAATAAGTCGGATTATAAGACAAAAGATATCTTAGAAATACTTATAAAAGGAGCAAAAATAGATTTGGTTCTTCCGCATAGATATGGAGTTTCAGAAAGTTCTGTTTTGTTAAGCGATTTATTGGATTTTCAAGAGAAGATGGATTTTTTGATGGAAAAAGAAGAATCAAAAAAACTAATTGATAAAATAGAAGAATTAGAAAGTTTGTTAGCAGGAGACAACCCAGATCCTGAAGTTTCAATTGAATTAGCTAAGCTAAGGGTAAAATATGACGATTATTTAAAAGAGGTTTATAAAAAAATAGGAAAGAACTTTGGACAATTTTTTAAGTTTTTTGGCGTGAATCAAAAATACGCAACTGTTAAATTGTGGGCAATGTCATTTAATTATTCAGATTTTTCGGCGAGGTGTATTGAGTTAATTAAAAAATCATTTCCAAACACGTTGGGAGATGCTACCAAAATTTCAAATTTAATTCAAAAAAATAGTGCAAATATGACAACAGAATTAAGCAAAATTATTAAAAGATGCTCTGAAATAACTCTACCAGATGGAACAATAACATATATTTATGTAACAGTTGGCAGCAATATTGATATTTTCACAGGCAAAGTTATAAATGAATCAAAATGCAATATAGATCCAGCGGATGCAGATTTAAAAACGGATGATTTAGAAAAAATTTTATTTACGCCAGAAGTAATTATTTATTTGTCTGATCCAAAAAATCATGCGTCATTTTCACGACAAACAAAAAATGTAATTAAAAAACTTAATAATAATTTATTTAAATTGGTCATTGATACAACTTCAAATACAGTAGAACAAGAAAAATTAAAACGTGAATCTTTAAAAAAAGAGTTAAAAGATAAAGAAGATGCACTTAGCAATCTTATTTCTGCCGAAAAAACAAATGATGCAACAAAGCTACAGTTGAGTGAAGAAATAAAACAATTAACGGATGAAATTTTAAAATGCAATACAGTTATTTACGAATTGGATGGTTTTACAAATTATTTTAGTGAATACGCAAAAAAATCACTTATTTCATCAGCAATTAAAGATAGATTATATGCGTATTTATCATTTAATTTTATTGATTTAAAAATTGCAAGTCAAAATAATTCTACTCCACAATTTGACGATTTAAATGTTAAAAACGAGTTTATTATTAAACAGTTAGAAATAGTTGATGAAAAATTTAAAAAGTGTGACGATTCAGATTTACAAACAAAAAAAGATTTGATTGATTTTTTGGATGGTCTTTCTGTAAATTCTGAAAAAATTCAGTTATCTGACGCAAAAAACCCAAATGACATTGGAGGTATTGTACCTTACCAAGTAATTATAGATCTAGGCTATAAAAAACTTATTAAAAGTTTGGAGAAAGTTAAAAATGAATCAATTACATTGGATAATAGTATAACAGGTTTTAAACACTCTATTGAAAAATATGAAAAAGAAATTAAAGGTCAAAAAGGCGTAAAAAATGTAGCAAAATCTAATATAGTTACTTGCAAACAATTGCAATCATTGTCAAGAGACGTAGAAAATTATTACAATAACCAATACGAATTGTATAAAGAATATAGAAAAACGCGAGCTGCAGATTTTTATTCTACAAGTAACACAAATATAGATAATTATAAAAAAGATGTTAAAATATTTGCTGATGGATTTAATAGAGATTTAACGGCATTGCATAAAAAATATCTTTCAAGAATAAAACCCAAACCAGAAGTTTCTCCTGGAATTTCAACTGTAGGTTTAAATCCTTCAACTCAGACAACACCATCTCCAAATCCGGACGATAGCGATGCTGGAAAAACTGGAAAAAAAACTGGCCCAGGAGGAGTTTTAAAAACAGATGAAAAAGGTAATACACAAGATCAACAAACTGGTAATGCGCAAGACGTGACAACATCAGAAATGGAAAAAGAAAAGGCAGACTTAGAAGCAAAACAAAAATTAGAAAACAAACAAGAACAGGAACAAGCGTTAAAATCAGATCTTGATTATGAACTTGGAAATGAAGAAAAGCAAGAAGAAGAATTGCAAGAAGAACTGCAGATGATGTTAGGTTTATTATTTGGTTCTGATGATTTTTTTAATTTTATTTCATCATTATTAAATCTAGTGCCTCAGCAAAATATGTCCCCAGAAACCCCAGGATTACCAGAAGATAATGACTTGTCAGAAAAAGAAGACTATTCTGAAAAAAATGCAAAAGATATATGCAAAGAAAACAAAAACAACTGGTGGATTAAAATCGCAGCTCCTGAAAAATATGTAGTTATAGACCCATATAGTAAAAAAGAAGCTAAAGGATGCTCTAATAATAACTATATACTGAGCGCGATTTCATCAATAACAAGTGTTATTGTAAAAATTGCGAATAATGATTTTCTTAAAAAATTGATAATAGCTTTATTGTGTTCTTTGGTCGGTGCTGGAGGGGGCGCGTACGGAGGATTGAAGGGGGCATCTAGCGCTTTTATGGCTTGCTACCAGTTTTTTGATGCGCTTTTTGCTAAGCCTGCGTGCACAATTTTATTAGGGTTTTCTTATGTTAATTATATTTTAAAGAATGTTTTGGCGTCAGCTGACTTTAAGGACACAAATTTAGATTTAGCAAAGTCCATGTTATTGACCCTTTATGGATGGTCATATTATGGTTTATTAGATGGAAAGCCAGATTTAAAAGATGAATGTGATGAAACATTTAAACAAGGCTCTGGTATTTCTGGATGGATTTTGCAAGTTTTGGGTGGCACTGATTCTATAGAAGCTATTAAAGGTCAAGTTAATGCTGTTATGAGAAATTTAATAGTAAAAGATCCTAATACTACAAACAGCATATATGGAGTAAAGGATCCACTAGATTACAATTTACCTGGAATAATTAATTTGGGAAATATAGATGATAGATTAGCTGCATATAATGCATCAGGCGCAGGGGATTTAGTTGATGATACAAACATATTCAGTTTATTTGCATTATTTGCAAAAGATAAAAATAAATTATTTACTCCTGAAGTACACACGCAAGTGGAAGACTTTAATAATGAATTAAAATTAAAATATCCAGATGGAAATGTGACTGTTCCAGCAATATATGGCACGTCTCTATATGACAAATTAACGCCATTATCAGCGATACTTTTATTGTTCTCAGATGCCTCAAATATAAAAGAAAACTTAAGACATTTTATTAGTTATATTACATATAATTGCTTCAATTTTGTTATTCCGCCAGAAATACATAGAACTACATTTTGGATGGCCTATGCGTTTTCAGGGCTTACTAATGCATACTCTTGGACTGTTCGTGTTCCTAATTTTTTTGGAGTTTTTCTTGGAGATATTCTAAGTGGTCCTCAGGAAATAATATTAGTTTTATTGACTTGTTTTTTTGGGAATAAAAGCGTTATAAAAGATGGCAATTATAGTGATCAACTTAATCTTGTTAGAGATAGAATTGAATATGAAATTTTTGAATTAAGAAAAAAATATACAGATCCCAACAGTAAAATTATTAATAAAACCGCATTATCAGACGATGTAAAAATGCAATTTATTTCATTGCAAAGAAAAATTATGTGGGCTTATAGAAACGCATTTAAGCAAGTTCAAAATGCAACTGATCCTAAAGGAGTTACAGAATTTAATGAGTTAATTTCAAGTTTAAATAAAAAGGGAAGAGAAGACGCTCTTATGTCTGTTACCGACATTTTTAAATATTTAACGGACGATCTAATGTTAGAAGATATCAGCATTAAGGATAGAAAATTTGAGCAACTGCAAAATAAGTTTTTTGTTTTGACTCAAATAAGTAGCATTCCTTTTACTGGTTGCACCACAAATTATGACGGCATTTGTTTTTGGGATATAAAAGGTATGTTAACAAAAACTGTAAATGGAAATCCTCCAAATGCTGAACGCATTATTAAAAGATTACAGGCAATGATGCATTTGATTGATGGTTGCACAATAGATTCAGACGTAACAAAGCCCCTTAACCCAACAGCGTGTGATGACATTAAGAAAAAAAATGATATTAAAAAAAATATATCTTTTACACAAAATTACGACTCTTTAATTGATTCAGACAAGGAAAAAATAAAGGAATCTTATTTAACATTATTAAAAACAATGGCGGCATTCTCTATAAAAAAATTAGAAATGAACTCCGCCGTAATAAAAAAAATTATGGATGATTTAAAAAGTCCATTAGCAAAAAAAAATGGTCAACTTATGTATAAAATAAATTGGGCAAAGGTAAAAGGAAAAATGACACAAGAAGTTTTACAGGAAACCTTGAATGAATTGTCGCGCGGTGGATTAATATTTGTTTGTGAATTTGGACAAACTTATAGAATTGAAACAACACCAACAGGCGATAAGTTAATAATTTGCGAAAAGGGTAAAACTGAAGAAGAAAAAATATTTTTTAAAGATTATGCTGAAAAAACAATAGAAAGGCTGAAACAATCTTTATACACACAATATCTCATTTTAGAAAAAAAGAATGACCCTGAAACTGTTTTTAGATCATTACAATTTATTGATGAAAATTATTCTTTATTAAAAACAAATGATCACTGCAAACATTTAGTTGCATCTAACAAAAAAATGGAAAAAATAAATAAAGAAATTAAAGAAAATAAGGTAAAGTTGCTAGAAATTTTTACAGAAGGCGCAAACCCTCCAGAATTATTTAATGAAGAAGAATATTATAAAAAACTTGATGAAACAATTGATAATATCAAACCACTCCTTGACGAATTAAAAACAAATATAACAGATATATCTGAAAAATTAACAGTAAATTCTACTTGTAAAGAAGAATTAACTAAAATAAATAGTGTTATTGATTATCTAAAAGGTTCTAATGCCGATTTTCATTTTCCTGGCGGTTTAAATAGTTTGACTGGTAAAATTTTTACATTGGAAAATTTACAAAATATAGATGGTTATAAGTCGTTAAATTCGTTTTATAGTTATTTATTAGAACACAATAAAATTGGGCCTTACATCTTAACTGATAAAGAGATGGCTATATTATATATATTCCGCGCTTTTCTTTTTACAAAAGGAGATTTAGATAATTACACTATAGCACATTTGCGCTCTTTATTTTTATCTAAGAATTCTAGTAATTTAACAAATTATTACACAAAAATAATTCTTGGAGAAATGAAATTATACCACATAGAAGAAGATAGTTTACGTCCACAGTGGGAAATAAATAAAAAATTAAATTCAGACGCATTTAGAGGTTTATTGTCTGATATGTTATTGCATTTTTCAGCAAATTCGCAAAACATTGGTGGATTTGAAATAAAAAATCCAAAACCTAAAGTTGAAATGAAAGGTGCAGTGCAACTAAAAGATCTTGATAGTAAAGAAGAATATTTTAATTTATTCGCTCCTCCCAAGGACGTAAATGGTAAAATTATAACAAAAGTTGGAGGCATTGATTTCAGACCATTAAATCAATATGGATTTTTTTTAGAAACAAATAAAGATGGGTTGATGTTGTCGCCTTGGAATGCAGCTTATTTGGGAGACTATGGATCAATTAGACAATTTTCAGATAGAATGACCGAAGCGGTTAATAAAATGGACACATTTTGGATTGACCAAAAACTAGATATAAGTCTAGATTTAAAAAAAAATATTAGACTGAGCAACAACAAATTTGTTCATTACGAAATGGGAAATTTTATTGATAAAGGTTGGAGGCAAGAAGGAAGTTTTTTTTCGGATTACGATTTATATGAAGGACCGCCTCCAATATTATATAATTATAATTGTAAAAATAATCCAGTTGAAGGTAGGGGGTGGGGTGGTTATTTAAGTGCAACTGAAGACCCAATTAAACTGTACAATTTTGTTAATGACAACTATGTGCAAGTTTATACTGATCCTCAAGATAAAACAAAATGTGTTAGAATGTTAAAAATGGATGTAGCATATTTAAGTAACAGTTATATAAATTTTAATCCAGCTCTTCACGGAAAGGATATTTTACAAAAATTAGAAGAAAGAAGCAGATATATAGATGAATTAACAAAGGAATTAAAAAAAACACCATCTTGGAGTCCAATTTATGGCGATTCGCTTATTGAATTGACAAAAGCAACCGCAGGTTTTTTAGTAGGAGATGAATTTTATCTTAAAAAAGCGCAAATAGTTGGAATTGGAGATGATGATGCCGACAAAGATTATAAAAGTATAAATGCAATAGAAAAAATGTATAAAAAGGCAAAAACTGAATCAAATAATACTATACCAATGCTGTCCCAAACCGGTGGTCCATTATTGGGCTATATTCCTTTATCTGCCATTTATTACAAAAGAATAATGGGAGAAAAGATAAAAATAACAGTAGATAGTAAAGGAATTAGAACCTATTCGTTTGAATATGACATTTCTAGCGGAAATTTAGACAACAAGGTTATTGTGTTATAATTGTGACATTGTATAAACTAAAAGCAACAATAATCAATAAGAACAATGTAAAGTTCCTTTATTATTTTTGATACTATTTTAAAAATAATATGCTCGCAAAGCTCGCTTGGCGTGCATTGTTTCAAATAGAATGCAATATAAACAAAGTAAAAAATGGCGCGTTCAATAATCCACTTTAAAACGCGATTATGAAATATCTGATACAAAGACCATTGGTTTACATAGCTGCACATTTGAGTGCTATTCTGTTTAATATAAAACAAATGTATGTCTAGAAGTCCTGCAAGTATGCGGTGAAAATTGTTTTTCTCATTTTTAACCGATAACACATAGTAAATTTTGTCAGAGCCAAACAAGTCCAAATACAAGGTTTTCTTATTGGATTCACTGGGAAAAATATATGGGTTGACTCCGTCGCAATATCGTTTCTTATAAACCATATTTCCATTGGCAATAAAAGGAACAAAACAAGACTTGTAAACAGTTTCAATCAAGTCGTCTATATTCTTGTATTTGCTTTTAATAATTTTCTTTCCTTTTTTAATGTCATAATAAGTAATATACAAGCAGTTGTTTAGATTTAAATAAAATTTGTTTCCGTGTGATGTTAAAATGCGCTCTTTGATTTTGTCCAGACAAGATTTAAATGCATCAAAGTGCCGAGTTTCTTTAAATTGTTTTACCATTATATTATATAACTCAGGCATCAAATCCAGCGCGTCCATCTTGTATAGGACAGCACAAACAGACCCAATGCTGCAACAAGAAATCTTATGTATAGCAACGTATTTTTGTTTTTCCATTTCTCTCAAAAAGTATAGGGCTCCAGTTAAATAACTGCCGTTAAACATTCCTCCGTCTAGAATGAGATTAATATTTTCTGGGGTTTTTCTCTTGGGTAGATTTGTCATTAAATTTTGAACGTAGTTTTTTATGATACGCATTTCAATTGTTATGATTCTTATTAAAGTTCTATAACAATTATTTTATTTTAAAACGAGTTTATCAGAATTTCTCATTCTTCATCAATCTTCCGATAAATGCAGCAGAATCATCCTTATTCATCACATAACAGTTGATAATCTCAGCCGGCGAATAAAAATAATCAGCAATCTTCTTTAGATGTTTCTCATTAATGCGTTCGGAATAATATCTTTCATACATTTGCCTTATTATGTCGCGAGATGCATTATCCAATTTAAGTGTTATATCAATTCGTCCTGGACGTATCAATGCAGGGTCCAACTTGTCATAATGATTGCTACTAATTCCTAGGATTCTTCCTGGAGTCTCTTTAAGTCCGTCCCACAAATTCAAAATGTCATCTAATGTAATAGGATCATCTTCAAGCGGTTTTGTCACCGCGCTTAAAAGCTTATTTTGCTCTTCATTCGCTTCAACAAATGTCTGAATTACATCAGCAACATTTACTGAAGACGTCGGAGATAATGATGTTAAATTTAATTTTTTTCCAATGTTTGTTCCAGATTTATCCTTGATGTCTTCTCTCTTCCATACAATGTCACCAAGACAATCTATGTCCTCAATAATGATAATCTTTTTATCAAATCCCACACTATGCGCCTTGTTATTAGAGTTATATCTATCTTCAAAAAAGAAATCATCTAATTGCCTCTTGGTTTTAATAAGTTTCAATGAAAGAATAACTATGTGACGTCCAGTCATGTTTGCAAGACATTTGAAAAAAGAGGTTTTTCCGGTTCCTGGAGGTCCATGCAGTCCAATTCCGAGCGAATAGGGTATTCCCATTTCATAATACCAGTCTTTGTTTGCAAGAAAGAATTGAATTTTACTTATAACTTGTTTTTGATTCTCAAAGAACATATTCTTAAACGTTCGCGTGCTATCAAAAGGATATTCACTCCAACATTCATATTTGTAATCCTCATATTTAGTTTTAATTAGAGTATAAATAAATTTTTGGCTATTGCGACTTTCTTCAATGGCTTTTATATATTTATCCTTCAACTTGTTAACATAATTCTTAATTCCACTTATGTTTGTTTCATATGAATAAAGAGTCAATGTAATTTTGTCCGTTTTAGTTGTTTGCTTTTCTTTTTCACCGCCGCCAGAATCTTCGGTATAAAAGTCTGCAATAGCATATATTTTGAGGTCAGCTTTATATAAAAAAGGTTTTTTTTGAGATACAATGTACATATCATCGTCTTCATCCTCGTCGTTTTTGTCGCGAAATTTATCCATTGTTGTATACAGTTCTTTTAATTCGTGAATTGTTTCATTGTCATCCGAAGTACCCAAAATATCCGCCCACAATGCTTTAAATGCATCTGTAAAACAAGAAGAAACTACTGGATAAAGATTATAAGTACCAACGCTAGAACACCTTTTTCCTTCGTACGTGATTGAATATTTTTTATAGAATAAGCTTTTAATTGTATCGCAAACATTTACATTCCACGACTTATTAAACGTATTATTTTCGTATAAGACTTTCACTAGATAGCTTATCATGACAAATCCAAGCGTTGAAAAAATGGCGTCAATGAGAGGATTCCCAGTTTTCATGCGTTGAAAAAGAGAAATTTTTATGGAATCGTTAAATGTGGTTTGTAATATATCTGATAAATCAAATCCTGGTTGCATTATCTAGGAATTATATTAATTTGTAAAAATGCGTTTAATATAATTTTAAATAGTTTATTTTGGTTATGAGGTATAAAATACTCGCTTCAATTTATATTCTTTCATGCATTTGCTAAGAAAACACGTGCATTTCGCGCAAGGTTTAGAATTCACATAATTCCCATCATTCTGTCCTCTACCAAATTTCATAATATACATGTCTGCATCTTTCATCTTATTATAATTTCCCAGAGACCTTATAACGTTTTCTTCTGCGTGCAAGTTTCTATCTGTGTGAAGATACGTGTTATAATAACTTTTGCTTGTTTCTTGCCTATAACCAATGCGATTCGCTGCGCTAGCTATAATCTTTCCTCTTAAAACAATAACCGCTACATGCGCAATTACATTAGCCAACCGAAAGCGCTCAAATCGTTTATCATATTTAATTTCATCCAAGACTTTTGTAATGTCTGAATTAGGCATTTTAAATGCGCGATTATTATTGTATCTATAGTTATTTTTATATTCGTTTTTATTTTATTTTTATTTACACTGGGATGGAAAAAAATTGATAAAAAGTTTGAATGGTTAAAATTCTTTAAACAGTAACAATGATAAAAGAATTGATTTTATCAATTAAACGTTATATAGAAAAGCAGCGTCTATGCAGAAAAATAAGAAAAAATAAAATAGACATTAAATGCCTTCAAGGAGTAGATTTATCTAGCACAAATTTATCAAAAATAGACATCAGAGGCGCCAAATTAAATTTCTCAGTTTTAATAAAAACAAACCTTAAAAATACAATATTGCAAGGAGCTGCAATTAAACACTCTTATTTGCAAGGAGCAGATTTATCTGGCGCAAATTTAATTTATGTTAATTTTGCCGGTTCAGACTTGCGTGGAGCAAATTTATCTAATGCAAGACTATCAAACGCTGATTTTACTGGAGCTGACTTGACCAACGCAAATTTAAAAGACGTTAAGATTGACAGAACAACTAATTTTACAGGAGCAAAAATGATAAATGTAATTGTAGATGTAGATAGATTAAACGTTGCCATTATTACAGGAGCAGAAATACAACCTATGAATACAATTGACCAAGTATTGAATAGTTTAAGTTTTAAATCATACAATACAAAAAAAATTATGCCAATTGCAGCTTAAGTTTAAAACCGACTGAAGTGTGTTGTTATTTTTGACAACAAGTAATATAACAGACCAAACAACGCGCTTGTGAAGCAAAATCCATATAAATTTACATTTCCATCCTTTGAAAACAACGCAGGGAAAAACTTATACAAATAACGTCTAAAAATTGGCAACTGAAACAGAAAATACAAGACTGAAATTAAAAGAGGAATTTGAATTTCTTCGTATAGTTGATCCAAACTGTCGCCATATTTGGCATTGTGCTTATAATTTTGAATTATATCTTCATTGTCTTCATAATCAGTAATATAATCATTGTTGGATTGAGGGGGAATGTAATTGGGTTGGACTTGAGGATCTTGCACAATTGCATCTGCATTGCGAGGAATATCTCTAGATGGTAATTGGGTTGCGCCGCTAGAACTTGCTTGTTGCAATCCACTTACAATTTGATTAATTGTAGTTTGGTCTAAAGTAACTCCGTTTGGAGCTTGGACTGGCATAGAAGACATTTTTTCATTTGCGGATAAACTAACATTTCCTCCAATGCTTCCTCCCCCAGTTGGGTCAGTGGGTAAATCCATTATACTAGTTGTGTCTGGCATATAATTATTATAAGAAGGTTTTGATTATAGTAATTACGCAAAATCCACTTTTCTTAAAAGTGGAGAAAAAATGCAACCTTTAAAAAAGGTTGCGCCAAAATCACTTTTTCAAAAGCGTTCGTGGTTTTGCGATATTTTTGAAAAAAGTATCATTCCATTGAGACATTTCTCTTTTTTGCGTCGCATTTTGTTGTTACTGGAGTAAATTTATAACATTTGTCTTGATGCTTGTACACTTTGCCTTCTATTTCATCCATAGGAGGCGCTTTAAATATAATGCAATTTTTTCCTTTACAGACTGTTCTAAATAATGTGGCTAACCCAAAACCAAGAATAATAGACATTATATATCTGCCAATTTGAGTGTGAAGAAACCTTGCAAGGTGCATATATAATATTGTATATTTTAAAATTCACTAACTTTGCACTGGAACTGTTTTTATTTGAAAATCATCTAAAGGACACTTTACTTCAGTTGCGTGATATGTAAAACAATTCTCTGCATTATCTTTATACTGAACTTTACCAATATTTTCAGGAGTAGGATAAACATATACAGTTTTTAAATCAGGGCCCCAAATATAAACAAAAAAAAGACCAATTGCTAAACTAATAATGAACGTTGGAATGTCAATAAATTTTGTAATCATGATTTATAAATATTGTTTATATTATTTTTCATTGTTTTATGTTATAAATAAAAATTGATGCAAATATAGACAAACTATTTTATTTCAAAACTTATCAAAATGACGTCATCAATGGATTATGCAACAGAAAAAATACCAAAAGAATCTATAACTTGGACAATACAAAAGATGAGAGAACATGACAACTTTGATAAAAAAATTTGTAAACTAGTTTCCTTGAATGTAAAAAAGGTAAACAAAAGTTGGAAAAATACAAGACATTATATTGGGTGCTTTGACAGTATAAAATATTTCAGCTCTAAACTAAAAATTTTGAATTCAAAAAGTGATATAATTGAATTGAAAGTTGATGTTCCGCCATATATTTATCTGGACGATGGTGGTAATGTGGATTTTTATAATGGTAGAAATAGATTTGCAAATTTAAGAAATGCAAATGTATTGGAAATGCCTTTTGTTATTGAAAAAAAGGACTACAAAAAACTTGTTAAAATACTTAAATGAAAATTTTCCTATCTTGTTTATTTTCCAGCAGTTATTTTATATTTTTCATTTGTTCCAGGAATTACTGCAATTAAGTCGCCCTTTACTAATTCAATTTTAAATCCCAATCTATGCGCTTCAGTTGCAGCCATTGTTCCATCTGGGAGAAGTTTTGGGTGAATTGTTATCTTTGGCAATGGTTTGTCTTCATCAGAATCAGAATCTTCATCAGAATCTTCATCAGAATCTTCATCAGAATCTTCATCAGAATCTGATTCAGGACTCTGCTGTTTCAACGAAAATTTGGGCTGCGACTTTAATTTTGTAAAATCTGGTTCTGCCACTTTGTCCACGTCTTTCGCGGTTATATCTGGAATAGCATAAGTCAACGCTTTGGTGTTGCGAACTGTCCTCTTTTGAGAGAACTTTTCAAGACCCATCCTCATTGAAACCACTTTTTGACCATGTTCGCCAATATCCCATTCAAGATCTTCAATTGATGTTGGTATTTGAATCAAATGAAATGTGTTACTGTCTTCGTTGTATTCAACGCTATTGTAAGAATAAGTCTTTTTTAAAATGTCGTTAACTCTTGGTTGAATTGTTGTTACATATAATTCAACAGCATCAATAACAAATTGCGTGTTTTGGTTTGATTTATATTGTTGAATCATTGCATTAAAATTGTCTAAATTATTGTAAAATTCAAGTTTAAGATTTTTAAGTTCTTCCTTTTTTTCCGCATTATCCGCAACATTTAAGTATTGGTCTAAAGTAAACTCGTATATTTTAGTTGCATCAGCCACGTCTTCTTTTATACTATCAAATCTAGTTACAGCTTGTTGCGCATTAATATACCCAAACAACAAGTCATTTTTGTCTCGGATAATTTCATTATTATAACCCTTTATCTTTTCTTCGTCTTGACGAATGTCATCGGTAATGTTAAATGTTGCACCTAAATTGATTTTAATATCCAAAGGACACGGTGTTTTTCTGTCGCCGCACAAAGCAATGTGTTGTCTTTCACCGTTTGTAATTTTAGTAGAAAATATAGAACCAACTGGTCTCTTACAATTAATGCATTTGGGTTTTATTTTAGCATATTCATTTCTTTTCTCTCGCCAACTCAATCCAGGAAGCTTTGAAATTTGCGTTTTATCCTTTTTAATATTGGTTTCATATGCGGCTTTAAGTTTAAAATATGTATTTAACCCTTCTATAAACTTTTTCTTTTCTTCCATTTTCTCTTCATTTTTGTCGCTCATCTTCTATAGATTATATTTATATTTATTTTAAATATTTATTTTTATTAGAAATAATATCGTATTCGGTTTCCCAATGAGGAAGACCAGTAATTAATTCTTGATGCGCGCGCTGCTTTGATTCTTGAAAGTTTTGTATCTTTGATAAAATATACTGTTGTTTTTGTCTATTCCTCATTTCTTTTTCAACAGGAGTCAATTTGCCTTTGTATTTAAAAAATAATATTGCTCCTAAAATCACCAAAAATCCAACTCCTAATGATATATTGATCAATAGATTGTTGTATGTATTTTTAAAAATTCTACATTGCTTTAATGTTTCGCTTAAAAAATATTTTACCCCAGGCTCTATCAAAGCGGGTTTAGTAAAATTGTCATAGTTCATAATTATTCCTTATAATTTACTTTTATAATATCAAAATAAATTATACACAATATCTATATATGGATGCTTCTTATCTTTCATTATTGATTTTTATTGCAATTACACTTTTATATTATCTTGTTTTTAAACCTAAATTAAATGCAGCTACGTTTGATGATACAAGCGGCCAAGCATATGCAGAATACAGCAGCAAAAATAATGTTTTTTTAACCTGTTATTTTCTATTGGTTGTTGTTACTCAAATAATAATGAATTCAAGCGTTCTTGTTAACACGTGCGGAGGAAGTATAACTCAGAACATTGGCGCAGCTTTTTTGTTAACTGTTATACCATGGTTCTTTATTTTTGGAATTGTTATTGTAGCATTAATGATATTTCCTGGTTTTAAATCGGCTTTTTCAAATGTGATTGGTTATTTTGCTGTGGCAGGAACGGCAAATAATATTTTAACCGAGTTGTTGGTTAACGTAGATTTGAATCAGGCTATAGACGATTCTACTCAAGGAAACGCTGAAAAAAACAAGAGTCTAAAGGGTGCGGCAGAAGCAATCATAAAGTTGTGTGGAAACATGTCTATATTGATAAACCAAATTGTTCCAAGTAATTTTGTTGAATACTGGTCAATGCTAGTTCCATTAATGAAAGATCAATATCAAGCAGGAGCTCCAGAGTTGAAACAGCAATTGTTAGACACTGTTGTCATGAGAGATAATATTGGCGAAGCTATGTGGTACATTTACACTGCAATACTATTAATTTCAATAACGCAGTACAATATAATGAAACGCGGCTGTGCTGGAGATTTGGCTACAATGCAGGCTAGTCACGACGCATATTTGGCGCAAGAGGCTCAAGTTAAAGCCAAAACAGAAAAAGCTGAATCAACAATATATACTTATTAAAAACAGATAAAAAAGATAAAAAAAATAAAACAGTTAAAATTTTAAATTTTTAAATATATTTATATTTATATGACACTAAAAGATAAAATAGCCAATAAATTATATAGTTTAGTCAAAAAAGTTCACCATAAAAATAAAAATAAAATTTTAACATTAAATAAAACAAATATTTCACATCATGAAACCTCTGCACTAAATTTTATTAGTAATAGCGATTATTTAAAAAATAAAAAAATAATAACAATTAGTCCAGGAGGGTATTATGGGTTTTATATGTTCGGCGTTTGCATGTACATAAAAGAACATTATGATACAAGCAATTGCATCTTTTTTGGAGCATCTGCAGGATCAATGTGTTCATTATTTATGACTATGAAAGAAAATCCAAAAAAACTGATGGATAGCATTGTAAATAATAAAAAATATACAAATAAAAATGCTCGTGAAATTCTACAAGAAATGAAACAAACTGTATTAACAAATTTTAATGAAGATGATTTTGAATTAGATAGATTATTTATTAGCGTAAACACAATTGATAAAATAAATATATTTGCAGATTTTTATAATTTTAATGATGTTTTAAATTGTTGTGAGGCAAGTTCTCATATTCCGTTTATTACTGGACCTATGTTGTTAAAATATAACAACCGTTTTGTATATGACGGAGGTTTATATAAACAATTTTATTTTAATGAAATTAAACCAATATTAAATATTAATCCATATATATGGGGAAAATTGAAAGATGATTCAATATTATTGCATAAAACAAATTCTGTTGATTGTGAAAAACTGTATGAACAAGGATATCAAGATACAATGATATATGGAAAAGAAACACTAGATAAAATATTTACACCTTTATAAACTTAATTTCTTTTTAACACCATATTTTAAAATAATGCATGCCTAGAGAGATAATACAAAACAAATAAGTAAGATAAAATTCCTAAAACAATAGCTAGAAGCCAAATAGGAAGAATTGTTTTGTTGCGATAACCAATGCCAAACTCGCGAATACTACCATCATCTCTATATAAGAAACTGGGTTTTCCTATTTGAATTGTTATGAATATGACTAAAAATAGTAAAACACTAACAAGAGTCGGATTTTTTGCAATATAGGAACGATACATAATATATTATAATAATAATAATATAATAATTTGTATATTATTATTCTAAAATTTAAAATCTAAAATTTGTCTAGTCACGTTCCCCCCAATCATCTTCGCCTTGTTCGGCTCCAAAATAGTCTTCTCCTGCATCATCTCCATTGAACCATCCAATGTCATTTTCTTCTCTCTCAATATCAGCAACTGCATCTGCGTTTTCCATATAATCTTCTAAATATTGTTCCACGTTTTCATCAACAACGTTCTTATTTTTTCTCAAAGTCTTTTCAATGTCAGCAATCTTTTCCATGTATTCTCTCTCTTCATCGTAAGTCTCCTTCACGTATGTAGTTAGACCTTTTTGAAGACCCTTGCTCCAAGCGCCCAATTTATTAATCTTTAAAATGGTATCAGCGTCGCGCTCTTCGTCCGTCATTGCTTTCAATCTATCTGTGAACGTATCTTTCTCCCTTTCTTTGGATTTGAAGACTACTTCCATTACCTTGTCGTAACTTAGATCCACAATATCCTTGTGATTAGACATGATGGTTAAAAACGCGGCTAACATTTTGGCTGTTCTTGTGCGCATGTCTTTTATATTTCCGAGCAAAACTGTTGCAACAGGTTTGGCTGATAAATGCAGCGCTGTTTCCTCCAAGTCTTCAACAGTAAAGGCCTCAGAATCATCTTCGCCCATTTCTCTCACCAACATATTTTGATCTTCTGATAACTTCTTAAACTCAAGCAACACTTGCAGAAAATAGTTCTCAAAAAGCATATCGCAAGTTCTCTTGTCAAAGACGGAATAAGTTTTTGAACCATAGTAATAGATGTCACTCATATAAGGAGTGCTTAAAGCAAGCTGCAATAAGTTCTTGGTTGTTTTAGGTATAGTTGCGAGAATCTTGGACAAAATGTTGTCTCCGTAAAATGGTCTCAAACTTTTGTAGTATTCATTTATAATATTGCGAATGTCGTTAGCATGATTCTTAGACAATCCCCAATAACTTGGTATTTGAATAGAATTTTGGCAATCAACCTTGTTTCTAATAATGTCAGGGAACACATTTAAAATTTTATGAATGTAATTTTTAACAAATTCAATGGAATTATAAGTGGCTTCATCAGAAATGGAATTCTTCATGGCTTCTTGGGAACTTGCACCCCAATCCATTAATGTATTAAGATATGCTTTTATGTCAGTTGAGTTCTTCTTTGTTAATCCGGCATTTTTACTAATAAATTCAACAACTTCTGATTTCATCTCCTTATTCACGCGGCCTAGATAATTTTTCAACTTTCGCATTTCTTCAGTGTCCTCATTTACAGCAATGTCAAAAGTGTCAAGAGCTTCATCCAAATTTTGTATTAATGCCGCAGGAACAACTGTTTCGTCATCTTTCCTTATTTCCTCAAGAATATTTCGCAACTGTTGCACTTGAGTGATCACAGGCGTATCCACATTAATATTCACAATATTCTTTCTATTAACGTACTGCAGCAAACGCAATAGAGAAGTATTGTTATAGTTCTTTCCGTCTTGTTTTAGTTTTCTAATTTTTTCGCTAATGGAATCAATATTTAAAAAATTATCAGGTTTTCCGCCGCAAATTGCATCCAATTCTTGACTAATTGGTACAATGGAATTAAATTTACAAAAGACAATAAATGCGCGGTAAATAGTATCGTCATTATATTGATCGCTCAAAGAAGCGTATACATTCTTAGAATTCTCTCTGCAAAAGAACATAGGCGCCTTTGCAACAGCATTGACGTCTTCAATAATGTGTGATAAATCGCGAATTATGTTATTATAAACAATAATTTCTGGTTCTTCCTCTGCAAAGTACTTAATTGTGCTCACATTTCCATTTTCGCTGCAACAAGCATTTTCCAAGAAAGGTTCATTGGATGAATTTTTAAGAAGAGCATTGCGTTTTGTTACCACTTTTTGAATCAACTCCTGGATTGCAAGAGAGAAAAATATAATCTTTGACTGTATAACCAAAATTTTCTCTCTTTGACACGTTGCGCCACTCTTGAAATCATGTAAACACTGCTTTTTAAATTCCTCGGATATGTTTGTAATAGGTCTCAACTTGAATGGAACCAATGGCGGCAAAAACTGAAGCCATTTTCCTAGTTCATGATCCGTTGGAATATTTGCCACATCTGGATTTGTCAACATATATTCCAATTTATCTTTGCATTTTTGCATTACATCCACATTTGAAAGATAATACGCGTCTATAAAAGCCTTAATTTTATCAACAACAGTTGTTTCTTTTAGTCCCATTAATGCAGACCATGGCTGAGCTGTCGCATTTCGTATTTTATAAGCAATGCATGATAAATATTTTAAACTAGACAGATCGCCGGAACCTTCAAAAGGGTATCCAGTAAAAGAACGAACGCATCCTGGGAAGGTTTTTCTTGTTTTAATAGATGGAATAGATGTTTGAACACCAAATAAAAAGGCGCCAAGAGTCAAATATAAAATAGTACTGTTATAAATGGCGATATAAGAAGGCAACTTTTTACCCTTTTTGGCCTCGGCTTCTACGCGCTTTTTATGGTCTTCTTCGGAAATAAGCGCTCCGGCAAAAATTGTGTCAGATGCAATTTTAATCATGAAATCTTTTTGGTCATCAATGTTAATTCCCATATTTTCAGATAATGCGGAAATCACATTGGACATCATTTTTGTTTCAGGTGTAGTGTATTTCTTTATGACAGGTTTTAAAGATGAGTTCACCATTGCATCGCCGGCGTCTTGCTCCATAACCTCGCGCGTTTTTACTTTATAACCTTCTTCATAACCCTCATCAACATCAAAATCGCGAGGACAAATAATGTACCCACTGTGTTCATCAACCCAAGAATCGCCGTCATCACTCAATTTGCCGCTTTGTTTAATGATTTCATCCATTCTTCTAATATAATTGTCATTGTCCTCAAGCCAACATGCTGCTAATGAATATATAAAACTAGGCAACAACTTGACGTTGGTTTTAAGACAATATCTCCAGTATCTTCCATGTTCATCAGAATCAGATTCGGTGTCATTTGCTTCTCTCGTAAAGCGAACTGCGAATTTGACTATGTCTTGTTGTCTCTTAGTCAGATTTGCTTGTCCTAATATTAAGTCTCTCAATTTGGTGTATGGAGATACAACTATATCTTTATCAAAATCTCCTGCTTCAACTCCAATTTTGTATTGTTGTGCATTGTATTTATAAGCGTTTATGTGTTGCATTTGATAAAGTTTATCTATAATGCTTAAACTGTATTCAAAATTTTGGGTTAGCAACTCTTTCAATTTATCTTTTGACAATTCATATTTTTTATCAAATTGACCAACGATTTCTTTTAACACATTCTCAGTAATATGTTTTTTATTTAAATCTTGCGTTTCGCAAAGCGCCTTATATTTTTTATCAACTTCAATGCAATCTTTTTGAAACTCGCATAACAAATTCTGGTTTGCTGTTACAGTTTTTTCATCAATCGTTTTATCTGTGGCCCATCTATTATTGCTGCGTTTAAAATAAACAATTTTGTCTTCTGCATTATCATAAACCATGGCAAAATCTCCATCAACAACTCGTTTCATACCATTAATTAAAGTTTCGGCTAGACGAGGAGCGTCTTTGGTGGAAATCTTGTTTTTGCTAATCAACTTTTGCACTAAGAACTCGTAAAATTGCTCAGGAGCCATAGCAATTTGCTCTTTTTGATAATCATCCAACATTCCATACATTGTGTCGTCAAACTTCTTATCAAAATAAGTAATCTTATCATTGTCTACAGCCACTTCTTCTAAGGTTTTATACTGCTTTGCAATTACAATATTTAAGCATTTGTTATCCTTTTCTGAATTTTTAATCTCTTCGTCCAATTCGTCTTTATCTTTTTCAATATTCTCAATAATAGAACCAATGTTTTCCGGTAACATAGTGCCAATGTTAGCAAGTGCCAACGCGTTGTCAAACACGTGTGAAAAATCGGTAATTTTCATTCTCCAAAGAAGTTCCGAGTTTGTTAGTTTCAAATCGTTGGGATCATAGTCATATGAATCAACAAAAACCTCATTATTTATTTTTCTATCAGTTATTAAAGAGAGAATATAATTTGCAGATGGTCTGTATCCTGTATTTGCTAATTTTTTTTTTAATAAAGAGAATTCTCGCTCATTCTCTTTAAATTTCTTGTTATACTCTGAAATTTTATCTTGCAAGAATGCCTCAATGTCTTTGTATTGCATAAATGTTAAATCATGTATATAAATTAAAAATGGTTCCAAATATCCAACTACGTCGTGCACTGACAATTTGCCATTAATATATTTCTTCATTAAATTGAATAAAACGCGCGTTTTGGGAACAATTTTTTGAAGAAACTCTTTATAAATTTCATAATTTGTAAGCCCTTCCATTTTTTCATTTTTAACCAAAGTGTAATTTTTAATGTTGTTCACAAACTTTTTTTCTGAAAATTCCAGGTCTGTTTCAAAATCATCAACGGTCACTTTATTAACGCGCGCATCGTCATTTAATAATTGCCAAAAGTTAATAAATGTGTTGTTTAAGTTGGCTTTATCAAGAATATTAGTATCTGGCAAGTTAATGTGAGAGAAACGAATTACTGGTTCTGGAAGCGTTAAAATTGATCTAAGTTCTAATACATCTGGTTTTGTTATATTAACACGATGTGAAATCATTTTACTGCTTGTAATTTGAGTTGCGTCTAATCTATTTACCCCCAAGTTATAACGTTGAATAACAAATTTCTTAGTTTTAATAATGTCATTCTCTGCAATGGATGAGTAAAAATCTCCCAAGTTATCAATAATTGCGTTAACGTCGTTCAAAATTGATATATCACTTATAATGTCAATTGTGGTTTCAGGATCTGTTTGTTGAAATGGTGTCAAGTAAGGGTTTAGCTCCGATATTAAGTTAAAATACTTGTTTTGGTCTGACGGAGTGTCATTAGATTTGTATCTGTCAAAAATTGTTTTCATTTCATCAACATCTTGATCTATAGTCAACGGAACAATGTCCGCGCTTTCTGATGTGTCTTCTTTTGAGCTAATATTATAAACTTTTTTAACATTTTTTGCAACAGGAAGAAGCCAAAATAACAAGTTTTTAAATGTAGTCAAATTTTTAACCAATGGCTTCCATGAAACTGTTTTTGTAATTGGTCCAATAACGTTCCCATACTCGTCTAGTTCAGAAAATTCTAATCGCAATTGTTTAAACCTTTCAATCATTGTATGGATGTTATTCAACACAGCTCCAGTTCTTTGAACATTTGGCACGTTGGATAATAATTCATTTAATAAATCGTCGGTTTGAGAATGAATGTTAAACCGCTGTTGAGAAGCTTCAACTTCAACATATTGCGTTATAGCTTCTAATTCTTCACCAATTTTAATTTCATCTGCCCTTACAATAAATTCGCGAACAGTATCTTTGATGTCTTGAACAGGCAAATTATAAACTGTGTCAGCATTTTCTCTCTTATCTTCTTCGCTAGAATCTGCGAGCGAAGCTATTGATTCGTCAACAGAATCACTGCTTTCAGGTAATCCTAAGCTGTCTTTTGCCTCTTGGGTTGCCTTTTCTTTTTCCTTTTCCTTTACAATAATTTGTTCAGGTTTCTCTCTTATTTCAATTGTTTCAATGGGTAAATCTAGTGGAATTCCTTTATAGCCAAAGTTAATATATAAAATATCATTATCAGGATACGTCTTGATTTCAATCATATCTTCTTCTAGATTAGTGATTTGACCAGTTAAAACTACAGGTGTGTCTCCACCAAAATAAATATTAATCCACGTATTTGGAAGAAGGTCATTTTGTCTCGCGTATCCAAGTTTATCATTTCTGTCAATTAAAGCGATAGACGTTATTGAACCATCTCCAAGCGTTCCATCTTCATTTATCTTAATCTTATTCGCAGTTAAATCATTTACGTTTATCAAATTGATTTGGTTCTTGTCAATGTAATCAATAACAAAAGTATTGTTATTTAATATTTGGTTTGAAGGAGCTTGAAGTCTTATAACATCAGATAATTGAAGGTTAACTGTTTGAGACTTAGGAGCTTCTTCTACACTTTGCAATTCTATGGGTGATGACATTATTCCTATATTTATAATAGAAATTTTTATGATTATGACAACCGAAATGAAAAAGCAAAAAAGTCAAAGTGTGGAAAAAATAAAAAATAGGGGTTTAAAGACATTATGCAATAAAATGTATTAAATAATGACTCAATTCGCGCGTCAACCAGTTTATTGCTTAAATGAGATAGTGGGGTTTTCGGATATGTTACTAAATGAATCGGTTGGAGAAGACCTTCAAAACAAGGTGCGTCTTAAAATGGAGGAATATGTTACTAAAAATAACAACAAATATAAGGTTATTAGATATGACAAGGATATGTTGGCGCCGGATATTATTTTTAGCACAGGTCTATTGCGGTCGGTTATTATAAATAATAAAAACAAAATTGTAAGTTTTGCACCACCAAAATCTATATCTTATGAGTCATTTGCAAATAAAAATCCAGATAAGTCTGATAGCGTTTTTGCGGAGGAATTTATTGAAGGAACAATGATTAATGTTTTTTGGGATGATGAGGTTGGATTGTCAGGTTCTTGGGAGATAGCTACTCGCAATACAGTTGGCGCCGAAGTGAGTTTTTTTAAATCCAAGGATAAAATGCCAACTTTTAGAGATATGTTTTTGGAGGCAGCAAAAAACAATAATTTGGAGCTGAATATGTTAAACCCATTGTATTGTTACAGTTTTGTTTTGCAGCATCCAGAAAATCGCATTGTTGTCCCTTTTAAAAGCCCACAATTGTATTTAGTGGAAGTTTATGAGATAGTGCAAACCGAAGGAGGAATAGTGAACGTTTTTCCTTTGGATTTAAATATTGTTAAAGCGGTTGGATATTGGAATACGACAACTTTAAAGTTTCCGCAAGTGTATGAGTTTGCAAAATACGAAGATTTAAAAGAGAAGTATGCGAGCATGAATACATCGTATGAGGTTTTAGGCGTTGTTATTAAAAATAAAGCAACCGGAGAGAGATGCAAGATCAGAAATCCTGTCTATGAATATGTAAGGCATTTGCGAGGAAATCAACCTAAGACGCAGTATCAGTATTTGGAATTGAGAAAGGAGGGAAAAGTTGGTGACTTTTTAAAGTTTTATCCAGAGAACAAGAAGGAGTTTTCTTATTTCCGAGATAGGTTGCACGATTTTACAAACACATTGTATCAAAATTACATTAGTTGTTATATAAAGAAAGAACGACCATTGAAGGAGTTCCCTGACCATTTTAGAACGCACATGTTTCACATTCATAAGCAGTATACTGATGAGTTGAAGCCAAAGAATGAATATGTAAATAATATAGTTGTAATAAAATATGTCAACAATTTGCATCCATCATTGCAAATGTATTCAATGAATGCGTGCCTAAGAAAACGCACAGTGGATTTTATCAAGGTTGATTCTACTATGGATTAATTTGGTTCATTTAAACGTGTAAGTTTTTTCAGAAAAAAAAATTGAAAATTTTTTCAGAACATCACTAATTATAAACCTAACCCACCCTCAGTCATAACAAAATGACAACCATAACCAGGTTCCCACCGGAGCCTAATGGATACCTGCACATTGGTCACTGCAAATCCTTGTTGATAAATTATAGCGAAGAAAATTTGTGTCATCTAAGATTAGATGATACAAATCCATCAACCGAACGCGAGCTTTTCGCAAGAGAAATAATACGCGATATGACTTGGCTTGGATATGACCCAGGCGTTGTTACGTATACGTCAGACTATTTTGATAAATTGTTTGATTTTGCGTGCCTTTTGATTAAAAACGGATACGCTTATGTTGACTTTTCCACACCAGACGCAATTAAAGAGGAAAGACGTTCTGGAATTGAAAATGTTTACAGAAGTATGCCTCCAGACATTCATTTGGCAGAGTTTGAAAATATGAGAAACAAGAAGTATGCTTCTGGTGGAGCAGTTCTTCGTTTAAAAATAGATATGTCCAATAACAATTATACGTTAAGAGACCCAATTGCATACAGAATAAATTATTCTCCACATTTTAAAACCGGTGAAACTTGGTGCATCTATCCATCTTATGATTATAGTCATGGGATAGTGGACGCACTTGAAAATGTGACAACTTCGTATTGCACAGAAGAGTTTTATATTCGCCGCGATTTATATTATTGGAGCGTAACGACTTTAAACAACTTGGGTTGTAGTTTGCCTGCAGCAAATGTGCACGAGTTTGGGAAACTTACAGTTGAGAACAACACTCTGTCCAAAAGAAATATAAAAAAATTAATAGATCATGGCGAGGTGTCAGGTTATGATGACCCCTCTTTGCTTACTGTGAGGGGAATGCGCAATCGTGGATATACGCCGGAAATAATTAAATCCATTGCAAAATGCTCAGGGCTTGGCAAGGTTAAAACTGTTGTATCTATGAAACTTGTTCATCATTTGTTGATTGGTCATTACAACCCTACCGCAATTAGATGTTTTGCGGTTGTAAACCCTATTAAATGCGTAATTACAAATCTGGACGAAGAGAAAATTTGCAACCATCCCCACATTCCAAATAGTCCTGAACATTGCCATACCACGACAATAAGCAGAGAAATCTACATAGAAAACAAAGATTTTAAAATGGATCACGACGATGACTACTATCGTTTATCTCCGAAAAACAAAATGGTCAGACTGAAGTTTTATGATATTGTAAAATACGAAGGTTGCGCAGACAATGTGGTGCATGTATCTGCGTGCAATTTGAAAAAGGATAAATCTGTTAAAGCAACAATTCATTGGCTTTCTGTTAATCACTCTGTTCTGGCAAAATTTATATTCATAGACAATGAAAATCCACTTATAAAAACTATTCATGACGGATTTGTTGAAAGCTATGTATTGGAGTGCGGTGACGACGTTGTATTTGAATTTGAAAGAATTGGTTATTTTAAGTTATTGCATAAAGACGAAAACAATGTTCCGCACTATTTGTGTATTGTATATTTGAAATAATTAGAAAAAACAAAAACGTTGTAAATATTGTAACTAGTGCATTTTTTGTTTTTATTTTATAAAGGGTGTAAAAATAACATAAAGCTTTAAAAATATAAAATGAATAATGTTCACGCATTCATTTTATAGACGAATTAAAAGTAATATTCCAATTGTTAATTTGTTTGTTTCGTCTTCAAGTTTGGCATTGCAATTGAATACAATTTATAAAAACAAAAAGCACACTGAAAAAAAAGAACTTTTAATAAAGACTTAATAAATTTTTAAGGAGGGGTCGTAGGGTCTGGAAATCCGTCGGATTTCTGATGACCTTGGTTCCCTACTGGCTAAAACTTGTCCTTAATTGCCTTGTAAACGTGGATAGCGTCTGCAATGCATTCCTTCAGATTTTGCTTAATAGCTTGCTTCTCCAGTTCCTCCTTGTAAGCAATGCGAATAATGCTGTCAGTATCATGAGGATGCATCTTCTTGAAGCCACAGTATGAAAGAGACTTTGTTCCTTCATAGAACTTGGAATATAAGAAATACTCCAATACCTTTCCAATTGTATAATCCTCATTTTTAAGTATAACGTCGTAACAATTTTTCATAGTGTTTTCAGATGGAGCAATTTTCAATTCATCGGTGTCAATTGCAGTGTCAAGTGTTTCCAACTTATCAACAAGAACATCGCATGCCTTGCGAATAATTTCTTGGTCTGTGAATACACCAACTGTTTGAAGAGTGAAATCAAAACTGTCGCGCTTGACAACTCGTTGTCCATCCAATAGGCGCCAATTGGTTGTTTCAAAAACAATTTCATCCTTGGTCATCCCCTTATCCTTCCACTCTTGCGCCTTCTTTGCAAGAATTTCCTCAATATGAACGTCATCTTGAGTAAATCCATAAGTGCATGTAGATACCACGTTGAACATTCCATCATCTTTGGCAGTTGAAATGGAGAATTCGCAAGTAAAATGCAACTTTTCACCTGGAATTTCATCGGAAATTTTAGGGCGAAGTCTAGCAAAATCAATGTAATAACCAGTCAAAGAATTGGGTGGGAATATGCCCTTTTGATCCTTCTCCTTCAAATACTCGTTTGTAGTCAAATTCTTAATCTTAAAATGCTCAGTTGTCACATACATAATAGTGTCTGTAAGATTCTCTACGTTTACCTCCACAATGTAATTTTGCAGAGGCATTTTCAAATCAGAAATGTGAATTGGAATACAACTTAAGCGCTGTTTAAGAATCTCATTATTTAAGCGAGATGTATTTGTAAGAATTACGCATTTATTCTGTTCATTTGGAGTAGTTTTGAAAACAACGGTTGGAATATCAGATAAGATTGTCCTGCGAAGTCCATTTGCTAAACTGACATTCACGTCCCTCAACGTAAACGACAAATTGTCGCCGTCTTCTTCTGGCTTTTCAATGCGTGGGTTCATTCTATCTTATATTAAAGGAATACTATTTAATACATTTAATCAATTTTTTTAGAAATGAGTTAAAATAATAATCCAATAAGCTTAATATAGATTAATGAGTTCAATTCTCTATTATAGCAATTTTTGCGAGCATTCAAAAAAACTTTTACAGACTCTTTCTAAAACTCAGGCGAGTAAAGACATTCATTTTATATGCATTGATAAAAGAACCAAAGGTCCGGACAACAAGATTTATTTAATTTTAGAAAGTGGCCAAAAGATTGTTATGCCAGAAAATGTAACAAAGGTTCCAGCATTGTTACTGTTGAATCAAAATTATCAGGTTCTTTACGGCGATAATATATATAATCATTTAAAACCTGCGCAAGAGGTTATTACTCGTCAAGCGACCAGCAATAATATGGAACCTATGGCATTTTCTTTAGGAGGAGGTTGCATTGCATCCGATCAATATAGTTTTTTAGACATGGATTCAGATGAATTAAACACAAAAGGAAACGGTGGAATGAGGCAAATGCATAATTATGTTCCATTGAATTATAGCGACACAATAAGCACGCCAACCGATGAACATGATTATAAACAAAGTAGAAGCGCTGGTGGACAAGAAATGACAATTGAGAAGTTGCAACAAATAAGGGACCAAGAAATTGCTGGTTTAACTGCAAAAAAATAAAAATAATATAAATTAATAACTTAAAAAAATAATAAAATATAAAATAATGGCAACGCAGTCAGCAACATTATTAACCGCCTTTAACGATCATTTTATGGAATTTGTGAGTGATATTATAAACGTTTTTCCAGATGATGTTGACTTAGCAAGCGCAAAAAATTCATTTATTTTGATAAGAAAGGCAAATCCTAAGATGATTATCAAGATTTGGCAAAAGTTTGTTGTTGAGAAGTATAGTGACGCGATTGAGAAAGACGACATAAGTTTTTTCATTAATAAGGACTATTCTGCAGATTTATCAAATGCAGAGAATTCAGATAAGATAATGGAAGCTATCAATAGATTAAGAACTCCTGTTCAAATGATGACTTCAGAAGATCAGAAAAAGGTAATGAAATATATTCAAAATTTGAAGAAGCTTTCGGTTTTGTATAATAGTGTGGCATAAATCAACTTTTGTATTTTAATTTACAAAAAGACATAAAATTTATATAAAAACTTTATATAATAAAGAAAAAATCCTTACCTTGCTCAATAATGTATAATATTTCAAATACGTTATTAGGATAGAAATCATTTTTTTTTGAAAAATTATATTTATTTGTATTAATTATAATGGGAAAATTAACACCTTTGATTATTTTAGGAGCAACTGTAATAACTGCCGCGGTAGTTTTACAAAGATACAAAAAATCTACCCCTACCTTTACCCCTACCCCTACCCCTACCCCTACAATTAAGGTTGCAGGAACTCCCAGGTTTATTGCCATTTCTGGAAAGTATGCTTATGTTTTAAATTCTGGTGATGATACAGTGAGCGTTATTGATATAACAAATCTAAAAAA
>Ga0114959_10000233_pt1 | contig 53621 bp, 53 predicted proteins | sample C_130625_EF_Meta_FD_87317 | JGI IMG/M metagenome (GOLD analysis project Ga0114959, IMG submission 87317) | Freshwater microbial communities from Lake Croche, Canada to study carbon cycling - C_130625_EF_MetaG | ecosystem: Environmental > Aquatic > Freshwater > Lake | place: Lake Croche, Canada...
TTACCTAAAAATAGGGTGCCATGGCTTAGCCCATTAGAAACCCAAGGATTTAAAAACCAATGCCTCATATCGCACTGAATATATTAAGTATTTTACAATTACTATAGCATTCTCAAACACTCGCCCTACTCACTGTTAGAGGGGAATGCCATTCGCAATCAAGGAGGTCATATTGGTGACTTTCTTAGCAGAAGTTGAGAGTAGCCCAAGACATCGACAGTACTCTAGCCCCCACTGTTTATATAGGTTTATGAGCAAAGATAAAAGTGGTGTTGGGGATGTCGAATTCGCTGGCAAGGTGAAGACCCAGACCTTTAAGCAATTTCAGCTAGAACGGCTCATAAAGGACGGCACGGTTATGCCTGCATCGAAGCTAGTCGAAGCCAAGGATCTGGAGTTGCAACGCAGTAGAGACTTTGAGGCATCTATTGAGGATGAGGAGCGTCATAGAAGAACAGCTACCATCGCACCAGATGACAAGCTTAAAGATATCCCGCTCACCAGAGAGCGGTTTGAAGATTGATAGGTATGTTTTTAGGTATGTAGAAATAAAAAAAGCCATTTAAGGCTTATTTTATATATGCATCTGGCGGAAGAGGTGAGATTCGAACTCACGGAGGACTTTCATCCTCGCCAGTTTTCAAGACTGGTGCATTCAACCGCTCTGCCACTCTTCCATTTGCGATTCAAGCCCTTGATTATAAGTAATTCAGCCAGATCCTTCATAAAAATCCTATTTGCAGTCTTTTGCGACTTAGAAAGAGTCTATTTAATAGAGCGCAAAGGCTTATTGTTTCTGCTAAACTAGTCAGGTATCTAGTCAGGAGAATTAGCCATGAATAATCACTGGGCTGTACAGGATGCTAAAGCAAAGTTCAGCGAGCTTCTGAATGCGTGTCTTGCCGAAGGACCCCAAGTAGTCACTAAGCGCGGTCATGAGACTGCAGTACTCATCACAATCAAAGAATGGAATACATTGAAAAAATTGGCGAAACCATCACTCAAATCACTTCTCCTAACAGAGGAAGCAAGGGCTGAATTGATCATTCCCAAACGAGGCCAAGGTGTATCTCGTAAACCTATCGAAATTTGAATCAGCACATGTACTTACTAGATACCAATATCATCTCAGAATTACGTAAGCCTAAACCACACGGTGCGGTCTTGGAATGGTACAAAAATATTACTGAAGAAGATTTATTTATTTCTGCAGTATCTATTGGCGAGATTCAAGCCGGAATTGAACTGACCCGTATGCAAGATAAAAAGAAGGCTGAAACCCTAGAGGAGTGGTTGCAAAGTATTTCTAATATTCATAATGTATTACCAATGACAGGCTCTACCTTTATTCTTTGGGCAAAGCTGATGCATAGCCAGACAAATACCGTTAGAGAAGATGCGATGATTGCCGCAACAGCTATTGAGAAAGGTTTGATAGTCGTCACGCGAAACGCCAAAGACTTCAAGCGCTTCAAAATTAAGTTACTAAACCCATTCGAAGCTCTCCATTAAAAACTAGGAGTGCTTAATAAATTCCTCTAGGTGCCTTGCTATGGCTAGACTAGAGGTCAGTCCTGGGGACTCAAAGCCGTACAAGTTATATAGGCCTTGCAGACCATGGTCACTGGGGGTATTAAAGTAAAAGTCTCCGGCTGGGCTATTTGGTGGGACGATTTTGGCCCTCACTCCTGAATAATCCGCTTGTAAGGCATTTTCTTTGAGATCTGGCCAATAGCGGCGAACTGCCTCATAAAAGCCCTCTGCTCTTTTGAGATCTACGGTGTAATCAATTTGCTCTTCGTTTTGGATATCAAGCCACTCTACATCGGGGCCAAACTTTGCTTGACCTCCCATATCTAAAGTGATGTGCACTCCAAGACCACCCGGCTCTGGAATGGGATAAATCAAATGGGCAAATGGTGATTTACCTGAGAGTGAAAAATAGTTACCTTTTGCAAAATAGGCCTTTGGTATTTGATCTTTCTCTAGGCCCTCAATCTTTTGCGCTAGGGCTGGTGCACTCATACCGGCACAATTAATTAAGATTTTGGTTTGTAGTTTCATACCAGCAGGGCCACCGATTTCTAATTCAAAACCCCCTTCTGCGCCTTCTCCAATAGGCCTTGCACTGATCAGCGGTGAATGGTAGGCGATCATGCCCCCAGCGTCTTCAAAGCCCCCCAGTAGCGAGAGCATGAAACCATGACTATCGACAACGCCGGTGCTTGCTGAAAGTATTGCTGCAGAGCATCTCAGTTTGGGCTCTAGTTGCTTTGCTTCTTCCTCTGAAATCATTTTAATTTCTGGCACACCATTGTTTTGTGCTTTATAGAAAATCGCTTGTAGGTCGTTGATTTGAGTTTCATCAGCTACGATCAGTTTTCCGCATGGATTGGTTGCTACTTGATGAGTGCGGCAATATTCATAAAGTAGTCGATTGCCCTGCACACAGAGCTTTGCTTTGAGTGAATCTTTAGGGTAGTAGATGCCAGCATGGATCACTTCGCTATTTCTGGCGCTAGCAATGGTGCCAAAAGAGCCTTCTCTCTCGAGCAAGATAGTTTCACGACCCTGGAGCGCCATTTCGCGGGCGACGGCCAAGCCAATTACTCCAGCCCCGATCACGACACAGTCGACTTGCTCCATTAATAGGCCTTGCTCTATATGAATACTGGTAGATATACCGAAATCCTAACATTTTCAGTGTTTTAGGGGTTTATGCATACCTTCTTGATAAAATCTAGAAATGTCTTCTAGCTCTGCAAACGCTCCCAAGAATACCCATACTGCTGTAGATGTAGTGCTTGATACTGCATACCAAAATATCAGTGAGTTGCAATGGAAGGATCTTTTCGCATTTGCTCGAAAAGCCCAAGTCGAAGAATTTATCTCCGATATGTTCGCTGGGAAGCATATCAACTTGAGCGAGAATCGCCCTGCGCTTCACTCTGCACTCCGTAACCTCTCTAAATCTCCTGTCTTACTTGATGGCCAAGATGTTATGCCAGCAGTGTGTGAAGTTTGGCATCGCATTGAAGCACTATGCAACAAGTGGGTTGGCGTTACCGATGTGATCCATATTGGCATTGGTGGATCAGACTTTGGTCCTCGCTTAGCGATTGAAGCCTTAGCTCATGTACCAGGCATTGAAAGCCGAGGGATGCGCATGCACTTCTTAGCTAACATTGATACTGCTGAGTTAGCCCGTATTTTGGATCGAGCACAACCCAATAGCACTAGAGTGGTAATCGTTTCTAAGTCGTTCACTACTCTAGAAACGACTATGAATGCTAAAGCCGTTGTTGCTTGGCTAAAAGCGAATGATTGCACCAAAGGTCAAATAGAGAAAGCCCTGTTTGCAGTCACTGCTAACGTGCCTGCCGCAAAAGAATTTGGGATTGAAGAGGACCATATCTATCCTTTCTGGGACTGGGTAGGTGGTCGTTACTCCGTATGGTCAGCTGTTGGTTTACCAATTGCTCTCCAATATGGGTTTAAAGCTTTTGAGGAGTTCTTAGCTGGTGCGCACGCCATGGATCTGCATTTTAAGCAAGCGCCTCTGGAGCAAAACTTGCCGGTGATCATGGCATTAGCTTTACTTCATCAACAAGAAACCTTGGGCATTAAGTCCTATGCAGCTATTCCCTATGCAGATGCTTTAGATTGGTTTCCGAAGTGGCTGCAGCAATTAGATATGGAGAGTAATGGCAAATCCGTTGATCGTAATGGCAAGCCTGTAAAACACTCCTCACCCGTAGTCTTTGGTAGCTCTGGAAGTAATGCACAGCATTCCTACTTCCAGTTGCTACATCAAGGCAAAGAGGTGATTCCGATTGACTTCATTGTGATTCGAGAACCAATGAGCAATCTTGCACAAGCCAAAGAGCATCATCGTATTTTGCTTTCAAATTGTTTGGCTCAAGCTCAAGCACTAGCCAATGGCAAGAAAACGGACAACCCCAACAATACCTATCCAGGACAACGCCCTAGTAATTTATTGGTATTGCCTAAGCTCAACGCCTTTTATCTAGGGGCTCTCCTGGCCTTATATGAAAATCGTGCTGCAGTCTTAGGTGCTCTCTGGAATATCAATAGCTTTGATCAGCCCGGCGTTGAGTTGGGCAAAGTATTAGCCAAGCCGATTGAAAGCGCTCTCAAGAATGGCGCCCCAGTATCAGCAGATACCAATATTGATGCAATTACAGCGGCACGTATTAACCTTTTTAACAGTTAACAAGTCTATCTATATCTATGCAATTATCTCCCTCGATTTTCAAAGCCTATGACATTCGCGGCATTATTGATGAGACTTTAGATCCTTCAATAGCCAGGCTCATCGGTCAAGCATTTGGCACCGAAATGCGTGAGCTTGGTGAAACAGAAATTGTGATTGGTCGCGATGGTCGCTTATCTGGCCCTAGCCTAATTGAAGCTTTAACTGAAGGGCTTTTATCCACTGGTATTAATGTAATTGATTTGGGTATGGTTGCCACTCCCATGGTCTACTTTGGAGCTAATCAAGTCTTCGATGGCAAGAAGCCTAAGTCCGGAATCATGATTACCGGCAGCCATAACCCCCCAAACTACAACGGTTTCAAGATGGTATTGGGTGGAGCCGCAATTTATGGTGATCAAATTCAGGCTCTGCGTAAGCGAATTGAAGCCAAGCAATTTATTACTGGCCAAGGATCTTGTAGCACCTTCGATATCTTCCCGATGTATTTAAAGCATATTGTGGGTGACGTTAAATTAGCCCGCCCTATGAAGATCGCAGTTGATTGCGGTAATGGTGTCGGCGGAGCATTTGCAGGTCAATTATTTAGAGTACTAGGTTGTGAAGTTCAAGAGCTCTTTTGTGAAGTTGATGGTCATTTTCCCAATCACCATCCAGACCCTGCACATATTGAAAATTTGCAAGACTTAATTAAGAATCTACAGACGACTGATAATGAATTAGGGCTAGCCTTTGATGGTGATGCTGATCGACTTGGCGTAGTCACTAAAGATGGTCAAGTGATCTTCCCTGATCGCCAAATGATGCTCTTTGCTAAAGATGTTCTTTCCAGAAATCCTGGCGGACAGATTATTTATGACGTCAAATGCACTCGTAATTTAGCCACCTGGGTCAAGCAACACGGGGGTGAGCCTTTGATGTGGAAAACAGGTCACTCACTCGTGAAAGCTAAGCTAAAAGAGACTGGCGCTCCTCTTGCCGGAGAAATGTCTGGACACATCTTCTTCAAAGACCGTTGGTTCGGCTTTGATGATGGTCTATATACCGGTGCTCGCTTGCTTGAGATTCTTTCAAAAGAGAAAGATCCAAATAAAACACTTAATGATTTACCGAATGCGATTTGCACGCCAGAACTGCAACTGGCTTGTGCTGAAGGCGAGCCTTTTGCCTTACTAGAGACCATTAAAGCGAATGCGAAGTTCCCTACTTCACAATCGATTAATACGATTGATGGGGTGCGCGTGGAATACGCTGATGGTTTTGGTCTAGCTAGACCATCGAATACAACACCGGTGGTAGTGATGCGCTTTGAGGCAGATAGTGAAGAAGCAATTCAACGCATACAGGCGGAATTTAAGGCTGTACTACTTGCTGCTAAGCCAGGCGCAAAGCTGCCCTTTTAATGAATTCAACTGTGAGCGCCCCCATTTCTTTTGATTACCCTCAGCAAGATGCTGCTGGGGCTACTTGTACTGCTCAGGCTTGGGCTAAGGCCCCTCCGCAGCTTCATGGCTCCGAAAAGGCTGCTGTGATTGCACGCATCAAGCAACTCTTGATTGAAAAAGATACAGCCTTAATCGCTCACTACTATGTTGATGGTGATATCCAGGATTTAGCATTTGAGACTGGTGGCTTTGTCGCCGACTCTTTAGAGATGGCCCGCTTTGGTAAAAATCACGCTGCCAAGAATTTAATCATCGCCGGTGTGCGTTTCATGGGTGAGACTGCAAAAATTCTGAGTCCTGAGAAACGTGTTTTCATGCCTGATCTTGATGCAACCTGCTCTTTAGATTTAGGTTGTGATGTTTCAGACTTTGCTGCCTTTCGTGCTTTGCATCCTGATCGTGTGGTGGTGGTCTATGCCAATACCAGTGCTGCAGTCAAAGCCCAAGCCGATTGGATGGTGACGAGTTCTTGTGCTCTTGCTATCGTGCATCAATTGAAAGTGGAAGGCAAAAAAATCTTATGGGCACCAGACCGTCATTTAGGTCGCTACATTCAGGAGCAAACTGGCGCTGATATGTTGCTTTGGAATGGCGCTTGTATTGTTCATGATGAATTTAAGGCCGCTGAATTAGAAGTTTTGATGGCCGCACACCCTAAGGCAATGGTATTGGTTCATCCAGAATCACCCCAAGCGGTAGTAGACCTGGCAGACGTGGTTGGCTCAACCTCTGCCATGATTAAGGCGGTAGTTGATGGCACTGCTACTGAATATATTGTGGCAACCGATAAGGGCATCTTGCATCGCATGCGCCAGCTAGCGCCCAACAAAATATTGATTGAAGCGCCCACTGCTGGCAATAGCGCTACTTGTAAGAGTTGCGCTCACTGCCCTTGGATGGCTATGAATGGTCTTCAAGGAATTTTGGATTGCTTGGAAAATGCTTCCGGTGAAATCTTTATCGAAGAACCGATTCGGGTTGAAGCATTAGGATGCATTGATTGTATGCTTGATTTCACCAAAAATCATCCTGATCTCTTAGCCAAAGCCCAACACGGCTTTGTAAAGAATATTGGCGCCGCTTAATATATGTTTGATTACAACGAATCACCAGAGCAAGCTCGACAACGCAATATTACCGATGCACTGATGGAAGATATTGGTACTGGTGATTGGACAGCAAAGCTAGTCTCGAGCAAAATAGTACATGCGCAACTCACTGTTCGCCAAGAAGCTGTTCTCTGCGGTGTAGATTGGTTCGAAGGAACGCTCAAGAAATTAGATCCAAATGCCAAGGTTACTTGGCATTACATTGAGGGTGATTTGATGAAGCCCAATACCAAGGTATGTGATATCGAAGCAAACTCACAAGCCCTACTTTCGGGTGAGCGAACCTGTATCAACTTCTTACAAACATTGTCGTGGACAGCGAGCATTGCTCGTCAGCATGTAGATGCAATCGCTGGAGTGAGCCCTAACCCAAAAGGGTGCGCAGTCTTGGATACTCGCAAAACCATTCCGGGTTTACGCCAGGCTCAAAAATACGCTGTTCGTGTTGGGCAAGGTCAAAATCAACGCCTAGCACTCTGGCATGGAATCTTAATTAAAGAAAATCATATTGCGGCTGCGGGCAGCGTGACTGCTGCTTTGAATGCTGCTAAGGCCTTAAATTCAGGGGTGGATATTCAGATTGAAGTCGAGAACTTTGCCGAACTTGAGGAAGCTTTAGCGGCAGGCGCTAAGAGTATCTTGATTGATAACTTCACTACCGAACAAATGAAGCAGGCTGTTACTCTTACTGCTGGTCGCGCCTTGCTTGAAGCCTCAGGCGGTATCAACTTAGATCAAATGCGTGCGATCGCGGCTACGGGAGTAGATCGAATCTCTTTAGGAAAACTGACTAAAGATGTTCATGCGGTAGATTTTTCAATGAGAATTTTGGACTAGGTTCTACCCTTATAGATCAACTGTTTTTCTAGAGCATTGCGGATAAATTCAATATTGTTTCGTAGGCTGTAGCAGTCCGCAGTAGCTAGCTTTGAAGCTTTAGAGCTCAAAACTCGTCGCTCCATCTCATTGAGCACTTCAATATATTCACCTCGGCGATTGGGGTCAAATGTAGCAATCGTGGTTTGCTCAAATTTATCCAATTCCTTGTAAATGGAATTAATTTGCTTGCGCGCAAGATTCACCCGATAAGTCGGAATGGACTTGATGATAGGGAATGCAAAAGCTGCAAAGGGTAGCAAAAGGAAGAACATGCGCTCTAAAAATTCAGCGACCCAAAAAGGCAAATATTTCATAAGGGTTGGTGTCCCCTTTTGATAGAAGTATCTTGCCTCATCACTTAAGGGTGCCTCAGAGTTGATATTGGCTGGGAACTGCCCAGCTTTAGCAAAATAGGATTTGACGCCATTAATTTCTTTAGCTGCCTCGAGCAGAAGCAGTTGTATCGCTGGATGAAGGCGATTATCAATTAACAAATTGGTAGTCGTAGAAATCAGTTGAATGGAATGATCGGGAATATTGCTACCTAGATCAAATCCACCCATGGGGACAGTCAACTCTTCAAAATAGGGAAAAAGCCTTGTATAGGCATCAGCCCTCCGAAAATTTGCCAAGTGGATTTCTGGGTTACGAATCAGTCTCTGCACATTTGGAGACTCATAGCCATCCACTAGAAGAACCGCATCTATCTCTCCGCGTTCTAGGGCTGTAACACCATCAGCGTTTTTTAGGGATAACAAGTTTGGAGAGCTGATAGGTAAATTATTCGCCTCCAATATCTTTAATGCATGCGAATGGGTGCCGCTTCCTATTGGGCCAATGGAAATCTTTAATGTAGCAATATCTCGATCTAATATTTTGCCGGCTTCGTTAAAGACTTTACTGCGGTAAAACACCCAAACTGGTTCGAAGTCAACGCTACCCAATGACTCCACTCCAGAGAGTTGATCGGATGCAATCATACCCCCTTGCACAAGGGCGATTTGAATAGGATCTTTTCGGTCTATTAGATGCTCCAAATTTTCTTTGGAGCCATGGGTGGCGACTAGCTTGAGATCTATACCTTTCTTAGCAAAATACTCACGGTATTTTTCACCCAAGACCTTGTAAGAGCCGCCGATTCCTGTGGCCATCAGTACTTTTTTTGGTGGCGCAGGTTTTGCAAGCCACAGAAGAAGTATTAAAGCCAAGAGTAACAGTGTCACTAGTGGCCATATCTCTTTTAATAAGCTAAACCAGCTTTTGAGCTCGTCTGCAACAGTTTGATAAACCGCAGAAAGATGCTCGTTAACATCCTCTTTAAAACCAGCCATTGGGTTCTCCATTCAACATGCTTAGCTTATCACTAAATAGGTGTTTGGAGCCCTGAATTAGGACTCTTGGGTATTTTCACTACCCTCAGATTGAGGGGTCAGGATGGTTGGATAGGAAACCGCCCAAGTACCTGGGTAGTCTCGGCTGTAATGCAGGCCACGGCTTTCTCTGCGCATCAGTGCGGATCGAACAATTAATTCAGCACATTCCAAAAGGTTACGTAGCTCAATTAAGTCGCGGGTGACTTTAAAGTTGGCGTAGTACTCTTGGACTTCATATCTTAAAAGCTTGATGCGATGCAGGGCTCGCTCAAGTCTTCGATTGGTCCTGACAATGCCGACATAATTCCACATCAAGGAACGTAATTCATCCCAGTTATGAGCAATGACCACTTGCTCATCAGCATCTTCTACCTGGCTTTCATCCCAAAGAGGAAGGCCTGGCATTGATGGCGTCTTTAGTACAGCGATATCTTGCGCAGCAGCTTTACCAATGACTACACACTCTAATAGTGAATTACTCGCCAAACGATTGGCACCATGTAAGCCTGTATAAGTTGCTTCACCAACTGCATAAAGACCAGGTAGATCGGTTCTACCTTTTAAATCCGTCACTACCCCACCGCAAGCATAATGTGCCGCTGGTACTACTGGTATCGGCTCTTTAGTAATGTCTAGACCCAAGGTTAAACAGCGTGCATAAATCATGGGGAAATGCTCTTTAATAAATGCCTCGCCTAAATGAGTAGCATCAAGATGAACATAATCTAGGCCGTGCTTTTTCATTTCAAAGTCAATTGCACGAGCAACGATGTCACGTGGTGCCAGCTCTTTACGCTCATCGTGGCCTTGCATAAAGAGAGTGCCATCAGGCAGTTTTAATAAGCCGCCCTCACCCCGCATGGCTTCGGTAATTAAAAAGGTGCGATCACTAGGGTGATACAGGCAAGTTGGATGAAACTGAATAAATTCCATATTACCAACCCGACAACCCGCGCGCCAAGCCATGGCAATACCGTCACCTGTAGCGGTATCAGGATTGCTGGTGTAGCGATATACCTTACCTACACCACCAGTAGCCAACACAACAGATTTTGCCTCGATCGTTTCTACTCGGTTATTTTTAATGTCTAAGGCATACACCCCGTAACAACGATTCGGTTTGGTGCGCTGTGTCTTTGCATCAAGGTGGCGATTCGTAATCAGATCAAGTGCAATCCAATTCTCCAGAATCCGAATATTTTGATGGGCTTTGGCTTTATCAAGCAGGACTTCATGAATCGCTTTACCCGTAGCATCGGCAGCATGAGCAATACGACGATGGCTATGACCACCCTCTCGAGTTAAATGTAATCCCATCGGTCCAGTTTCATCAGCGGTAAATGGCACACCTTGCTCCACTAGCCATTTAATAGCATTAGCACTTTCTTCAGCAATATAGCGAGCAGTTGATTCAACTACAAGGCCTGCACCTGCATCGATGGTGTCGGCAACATGGGAGTCAGTACTGTCGTGCTCTTTATCGACTACCCCTACGATGCCACCTTGAGCCCATGCAGTTGCCGCTTCACCTAAGCCACGCTTAGCCATTAATATCACCGGCTGAGATTCGGCCATATGTAAGGCGACAGTCAAACCAGCAAGGCCTGCCCCAATAATCAGAACAGGTAACTCAGCTTGGGTTTGTGCGGGAGAAGGTTTTGAACTAGCCATGGAGGGTTAATTCTACTGGGCGGTAAGACTGCGTGCTCACTTATCTTTTAATATCTCGGTAGAAGTTTTCATGAGGGCCAATAGAGTCTAGGTATACGATCCTAAGACCATCATTAATGGAGTAGCCTAATAAGTAAAGCTGGCTATTACTCTTAAACTTAAAAACCCACAATTTAGACAAGTCGCCCTTCTTTTTCTCACCAATTGAGGGTTTGCTAGCTATCTGGACTACCGCATCGTCAACTTCTTTGGCGGTTTTGTCATTTAGTTTTTTATATTGTCTTACAAATCGGCGCATTTGAATAACTGCATACGCCATTAAAGCTTCCTTGAGCGCGGTATGAATGGCGTTCCATTTTCTCGCGGCTCTTCTAAGGAGGCTAATGAATCCATAATAAAAGAAACGGGTAAATCTGGATTATCAATAGCAGCACGCCCTACTTTTGCCCAGAACTCGATTTGACCAGCAATGGTGCGATGCTCCAACTTGGCCTCTAACTTTGCCAACTCATATAGATCATCATCAATTCTTACTGGCATGCCCATAGAATTCTCCCGATTAGGTCATTTTACTACAAAAGTAGTAATCTCTCAGGAAGGGTTTCTCTAATAAAAAAAGTCGCCCTGAGGCGGCTTGAGTACTTAGGTTCAATTAAGAGGCATCTGCCACTTCTTGTCTACCCGGATCATTGGTTCCATATCCCAAGACCACAGCAGCTTGCCCACCTTTAGTAAGCTTGACCGCGCAGTACTTAAATTCAGGAATTTTGCCAAAGGGGTCTAGAGCAGAATTAGTGATCAAGTTTGCTGCAGCTTCATAGTAAGCAAATGGAATAAAGACTACGCCTCTTGGTGTGCCATCATCCCTTCGCACATGAATACCTACATCACCGCGACGAGATTGAACGGTAATGACATCACCTGCCGTGACACCAAGTTCAGTCATATCAGCACCATTCATCGAGACAGTAGCCATTGGCTCTATGGCATCCAAAATGGTTGCTCTGCGCGTCATACTACCGGTATGCCAATGTTCTAACTGACGACCTGTGATGAGGACAAATGGGTACTCATCGTCTGGGCGTTCATTTGCGGGGATGATGTCGGCTGGAACTAACTTGACTTTGCCATCTGGTGTCGCAAAAGCATCATCAAATACGATCGGACGACCTGGATCTTCTGGTGTTAAACATGGATAAGTCACGCTGGATTCTCTTTCGAGACGGTCCCAAGTAATTCCGCTGATTGCTGCATGCATCGCTTGACGCATTTCATCATAAACTTCTGCAACCCCATCATCGGGTCCTTGGTAATTCCAACTAAGACCCATTCCTTTAGCAATCTCTTGAATAATCCACAGATCTGCCTTGGCTTGACCTGGAGGCTCAATAGCTTTTTTACCCATCTGTACCATCCGGTCAGTATTACTTACAGTACCAACCTTTTCAGGCCAAGCAGAGGCTGGCAATATTACATCAGCTAAGAGTGCAGTTTCTGTCATGAAGATATCTTGCACAACTAAATGCTCTAAAGATGCGAGAGCATGACGCGCATGATTTAAATCAGGGTCGCTCATCGCTGGGTTTTCACCTTCAATATACATACCGCGAATCTTATCGGGATCACTATCAGGCGCCGTAATCTTGTGCATGATTTCAACAACGGTGTAGCCTGGTTTTTTATCCAAAGGGGTATCCCAGAATTTTTCAAACCAAGCATGAGCAGCCTCGTTATCAACTCGTTGATAATTTGGGAACATCATCGGAATCAAACCAGCATCACTAGCACCCTGAACATTGTTTTGACCCCGCAAAGGATGTAAACCAGATCCAGGCTTGCCGATTTGACCAGTAATGCTAACCAAAGCAATCAAGCAACGAGCATTATCGGTGCCATGTACGTGCTGACTAATACCCATACCCCACAGAACCATTGCAGATTTGGTAGTTGCAAATTCACGAGCTACTTCACGTAAAGTCTCTGGTGGGATACCACAAATTGGCGCCATTGCTTCAGGGCTGTAGCCCTTGATATTCTCTTTTAAGGCTTCAAAATTATTGGCACGGTTCTTAATAAATTCTTGATCGGCCAGGCCTTCTTCAATGATGGTATAGATCATGGCATTTAGCATGGCTACATCGGTTGAAGGATTAAATTGCAAGACACGCCAGGCATGCTTACTGATTTCTGTTCTACGAGGATCGCAATGAACAATTTTAGTGCCCCGTTTAGCGGCATTCTTAAACCAGGTAGCAGCAACCGGATGGTTGGCAGTTGGGTTTGAGCCGATCAACAGAATCATGCTCGAATGTTCCACATCATTCACTTGGTTACTCACTGCACCAGAGCCTACTCCCTCAAGAAGTGCTGCTACTGATGAAGCATGACAAAGCCGAGTGCAGTGGTCAACGTTATTACTACCAAAGCCTGTACGAACTAATTTTTGGAATAAATACGCTTCCTCGTTACTACCCTTGGCAGAACCAAATCCAGCCAGTGCCTTATTACCGTATTGATCTTTAAGCTTTTTTAAGCCTCCAGCTGCAAGTTCAAGAGCCTCTTCCCAACTTGCTTCACGAAATATATTGGACCAGTCTTGTGGATTTTGAGTCGCTGTCTCATCTTTAGGAAGGCCAGCCTTACGAATGAGGGGCTGAGTTAAACGTTGTGGGCTATGAATGTAATCCATTCCAAAGCGACCCTTAACGCATAGACGATTATGGTTAGCTGGGCCATCACGACCATCCACGCTCACAATTTGATTGTCTTTTACATTGTAGGTAATTTGACAGCCTACACCACAAAAAGGGCAAACAGAATCTACTTTACTATCGACAATTTGAGAGCCAATTAAACCTTTAGGCATTAGGGCACCAGTTGGGCATGCCTGAACGCACTCGCCGCAAGCAACACACGTACTATCTCCCATTGGGTCATGGAGATCAAAAACGATTTCACTATGAGATCCACGATTGGCATAACCAATTACATCATTCACTTGCTCTTCACGACATGCTCGTACACAACGATTGCATTGAATACAAGCATCTAAATTCACGGCCATTGCAGGATGAGAAACATCGCTAGTAATCCTCTCACGTCGAATAGCCTTTAACTCGGGGCGGACGGTAACATCCATGCGCGTTGCCCAAACACTGAGTTCACCATGTTGCTGCTTCTGCTCTTCTTGAGCAGTTTCACCAACCCACTTGAAACCTTCGTCTGGCATGTCGGAAAGTAGCATCTCTAGAACGAGCTTCTGACTCTTAATAGCGCGCTCACTGTTGGCTTTGACTTCCATGCCAGCAGTAGCACTTCTGCAGCAGCTTGGAGCTAAGGTGCGTTCGCCATTGATTTCGACTACGCAAGCACGGCAATTGCCATCGGCACGATAGCCATCCTTAAAACACAAATGGGGAATATCAATACCGTGACGTTTAGCGGCTTTGAGAATCGTCTCGCCTTCATAAGAAACGATGGTCTTACCGTCTAGCTTGAACTCTACAGTTGGTAATTGGAGTTCTTTTAGATTAGTTGGTGCGTTCATATTTGTCTCGTTCTTCCCTAATCCTTAAGCAACTTCATTCGGGAAATATTTGGCAATGCAACGAATTGGATTAGGTGCTGCCTGACCTAGGCCACAAATAGAAGCATCGACCATGACGGTTGCCAAATCTTCTAAGGTATCTTGATCCCAAGATTTAGCTTGCATTAATTCGGCAGCTTTAGCGGTACCTACTCGACATGGGGTGCATTGGCCGCAACTCTCATGTTCAAAAAAGCGCATCACATTTAGAGCAACATCACGGGCTCGATCATGATCACTAAAGATGACAATCGCTGCAGAGCCGATGAAACAGCCATAGGGCTGTAAAGTATCAAAGTCCAAGGGAATATCGTTCATAGTGGCCGGTAAAATACCACCTGAGGCACCCCCCGGCAAATAACCGTAGAACTTATGACCCTCTTGCATGCCGCCACAGTAATCATCAATCAACTCTTGAATGGTGATACCTGCCGGTGCTAACTTTACACCTGGATAATTGACTCGACCACTGACGCTAAAACTCCGCAGACCTTTACGTCCATTCAAGCCAAAGGAGCTAAACCAATCTGGTCCCTTTTGGACAATGTCACGAACCCAATACAAGGTTTCCATATTGTGCTCAAGTGTAGGGCGACCAAATAAACCAATTTGTGCAATATAAGGCGGACGCATGCGTGGCTCGCCACGCTTGCCTTCAATACTCTCAATCATGGCAGACTCTTCGCCACATATATAAGCACCAGCGCCACGTCGCAATTCAATTAAAGGTAATTTGCAGGGTGGATTATCTTTGAGTTTCTGCAACTCTACTTCTAGCAATTCACGGCAACCATGATATTCATCACGCAAATAGATATAGCAAGCATCTATACCCACTACAGTGGCTGCCACTAATAAACCTTCCAAGAAACGGTGTGGGTCACGCTCTAGATAGGTTCGATCTTTAAAGGTACCGGGCTCACCTTCATCTATATTGACCGCCATTAATCTTGGAGCTACTTGATCTTTCACGATGCGCCACTTACGACCTGCCGGGAAGCCTGCGCCACCCAAACCACGTAAACCAGAATTTTCCATGGCCTTGATTACGTCCTCAATACTATGTTTGCCATCTGCAACTTCCTTGACCAAGACATATCCGCCTTGAGAACAATAAGCTTCGTAGCCAACGTAATCTGGAGACAATAATTGATGCTCACCTTTAGGTGAAATACTCTTTTCCGCTAAAGATGTAGGATCAAAGAGGGCATCATCCTTACCTAAGGCTTGAGTAACCATATCGTTCTTGACTGCAGCTTCAATCTTATCCAAAGTCGCAAACAATACAGGGCGTTGCTGGACTACTGCAATAGGGGCTTGTTCACAACGACCAACGCAAGGAGCGGGAATCACCTTAACTTTTGGTTTGCCCAAAATGGCTGGTAATTTTTTGAGGAGATCTTGCGCGCCGGCCATCTCGCAAGAGGCCCCATCGCATACGCGCACTGTAATATCCGCAACTGGGTCATTACCACGCACTACTTCGAAGTGATGATAAAAGGTAGCCACTTCATAAACCTCAGCCATTGGTAAATTCATTTCATTTGCCAAGGCCACTAAATGACGATCATGCAATGCACGATATTCATCATTGAGTTTATGTAAATTTTCAATGAGAAGGTCACGACGAGATGCGTCATGCCCAATTAAACGACGTACCTCAGCCAAAGAAGCATCATCGGCTTGGCGACCTTTAAGCTTGCTCTTACGTCGAATGGTCTCCCTCAAATCATCTGCAGTAGCAAGAGCGACTGCTTTGATTTCTCCGGAAGGCTTTGGGTGATTCATAGTGTGCAATCTCTAATCTTTATACGGTTGTTGCGATTGAGTATCTCGAAGTGAAGCAAGAATGAAGTAACCCGCTCGACATACAGATAATCATTTGATTTTGAGTGATTTCCTCATCTAAGTCCTTGACGGCGCTCAAGGGAATAAATTAAGGGTTTACCCTTATATTAAATCACTGATGGTCTAGGTCTATCACCCGGAGGATTGGAATAATCTAGCTTACGCTCATAAACACGGGCTTTATAGCAATCCTGATAGCCCTTGCTACCAATCTGCCAGCCAATAGAAGTGCAGTCGTCTTGGGCCGCTGATTCAATAGAGCCGCAGCCTAAGAGCATATTGACCAAAATGGCAGCAAAGAGGATAATTAGTTTTCTTGAATTCATACCTAAAGTCTACTGGATTATTGAGTTAAGGTTAAGGGAAAGCATCAACTTGTGTAATTCAGCAAATCTCGGCAACAATTAATCAATGTCGAGGAGATTTTATGAAACGCTTCCATCAATATCTAGCAGCCCTTGCTATTTGCATATCAACCCTCTTCTGTACAAATTTAGCTAGCGCCCAAAATGCGGATGGGTTCGTAGATCTGATTGATGGCGTGAGCTTAAATGGTTGGAACATTATTGGTACTGCTAGCTGGACTATTGGAAATGGTCTGATTGTGGGAGATAAACCCTCAGGCTTTTTAGTAAGCAATAAGAGCTATAAAAATTTCATCATCAAAGCAGAATTTTGGGCTGAGTCCAATACCAATAGCGGCATCTTTATCCGTTGCCAAGACGCAAGCAAAGTGACTTCTGCCAATGCTTATGAAATTAATATTTGGGATACGCGTCCAGAGCAAGCCTATGCAACTGGCGCAATCGTAGATGTTGCTAAAGTCAATCCCGTTCCTAAAGCCGGTGGGCGCTGGAACACGATGGAAATCACCGCAAACGGATCCCAATTCAAAGTTGTCATGAATGATGTTGTTACTGTTGCCAATGGCCAAGATAGCAAATTTGCCGATGGCCTGATTGCACTGCAATCTGCTGGTGGTGTAGTGAAATTTAGAAGGTTACAAATTAAACCGCTGTAACTCTGTTTGATAGCCTACTTTACTTCGCTGGCGGGAATCCCACCTTTTGCTCCCACATATTATTAAAGACATGAATCACAGGTTTCTCATAGACGCCCGCTTTGGTAAAAGGCTCATCTTTTAACCAAGCATCGACGTCTGCCCTGCTAGGGAAATCAATTGCCAGCAAACTGCCCACAATAGTTTTTCCATCCTCTGATGTTAGCGGTCCTAGAAATGCCATACGATCAGCCAGTTTGGCTAGATAGGCGCGATGCTCGGGTCTTACCTGTATACGCAACTCTGCAGTACCAGGGCGATCCATTAACAGAATTGCAAAAATCATATTTTCTCCATATCCAAATCTTTATTTAGGTCCAGCCTTAAGGGCATTTAAGATTGAAATGAGTGGAACGGGCTCAAGTCTCTCTGCCCATCTATAGGGATTGCTATACATAGTCACTATGCTAAAGGTGACCCATATGCTGCAGCAGAAAAGAATCAGCGAAGTAATTGCCGTTTTTTGGCTATGCCGATGAACTGCTGCAACGCTTAGTGTGGATAGAAATGCTAGGGCAATAGCTAAAAACCACTTAGTGTTAACGTGCGATAAATACCCTAAAGATAGCCTTTGCTCTCGTGCATTACGCAGATCATCTAGAGCCTTGATGTAGGTAGCGCTGGTAAAAGCATCGATACAAGCGCCTTTGGCAGTTCCATCTTTAGAGCATGCTGCACTACCATTCCATATAATGAATTCAATATTTTCAAGTGCTAATTTTGTTTTTGCACTACCTGACATATTGTCATTATTTCCCCACTCTTCTTTTAATACTTCCTCTAGATAAATCTGAATATGCGAATTAGCCTTCTTCTGATGCTCAGGAAACTGAAGAGGAATTGCAATCAATCGCGAGACTGACGAGGCTTCATTAATCAGCGCAGTTCGTGCATGAGCAAAGTTCTGCCAGGCATCTGAAGACATAAATCCCATCAAGAAAGCAAACATAATGGCTGGTAAAGCTAAAAACGGTGGTACCAAGGGATTAGTGACGAGATGATCAAATAGCTTTGTTTTGAACACTAACAGATATGAGGCGAGGCCTATGCCCAGGCTCCAGAAAAATGAAGCGATGATTGGCGCCCAAACGCTATCAAAAGATTCGTAAAGCATATCGCCCCCTAGTGATGGGATTCTTGAAATAGAAATTCATTACCGAAGTATCCAATAAATTGAGTGCTGACTCAAAAGAAAAACCACCCGAAGGTGGTTTCGATACTGCTTGGCGGAAGAGGCGGGATTCGAACCCGCGGTAGGCTATTAACCTACGCACGCTTTCCAGGCGTGTGACTTAAACCGCTCATCCACCCTTCCGGAACCGATGATTATACGATTGCCTTAGGGTGTTTGCCCCAATCCTTATAGAAACTCCTTAAAGAGCCTCTTTGAGTTGCTCCAAAATCGCTGGATTCTCGAGGGTGGATGTATCTTGAGTCACTTCCTCACCTTTAGCAATCACCCGCAAGAGACGACGCATGATCTTGCCTGAACGCGTCTTCGGTAAGTTATCACCAAAGCGCACATCTTTTGGTTTAGCAATTGGCCCAATTTCTTTACCGACCCAGTTACGTAACTCCGTCGCAATCTTTTTTGCTTCCTCTCCAGTCGGACGACCACCCTTGAGAACAACAAACACGCAAATTGCTTCACCAGTGAGCTCATCTGGACGACCCACTACTGCCGCCTCAGCAACTAATGGATTAGCAACTAAGCAGGATTCAATTTCCATTGTTCCCATACGGTGACCAGAAACGTTCAAGACGTCATCGATACGACCAGTAATGGTGAAGTAACCAGTATCTTTATTCCGAATTGCGCCATCACCAGCTAGATACAAAGTACCACCCAACTCTTCTGGGAAATAGGACTTCACAAAACGGTCTGGGTCACCCCAAATATTGCGAATCATAGAAGGCCATGGACGCTTTACAACCAAGATGCCACCTTGACCATTTGGCACGTCTACGCCTGCTTCATCAACAATCGCCGCTAAGATACCAGGCAATGGTAATGTGCATGAACCCGGAATCATTGGTGTTGCACCTGGTAATGGAGAAATCATGTGACCACCGGTTTCAGTTTGCCAAAAGGTATCCGTGATGGGGCAGCGCGAGCCGCCCACATTCTCGTAATACCACATCCATGCTTCAGGATTAATTGGCTCACCAACAGAACCTAAAAGACGCAAGGATGATAAGTCATAGCTCTTCGGATGTACGGCATCATCATTACTCGATGCTTTAATCAAAGAACGAATCGCAGTTGGTGCTGTATAGAAAATTGTTGCATTGTGCTTTTCGATCATCTGCCAGAAACGTCCAGCATTGGGATAAGTTGGCACGCCTTCAAATACGATTTCAGTAGCACCTACTGCGAGTGGGCCATAAGTAATATAGGAGTGCCCTGTTACCCAACCAATATCAGCGGTACACCAGAACACATCATCTGGCTTAATATCAAAAGTCCACTTCATGGTGAGAATGGCCCACAGCAGATATCCACCAGTGGAGTGTTGCACGCCCTTTGGCTTACCAGTCGAACCTGAGGTATACAGAATGAACAAAGGATGCTCAGCACTCACCCACTCTGGCTCACAAGTGGTCGACTCGTTTGCGCTTACCTCATGCATCCAAGAGTCACGACCCGCAACCATCGGAATACTGCCACCCGTCCGTTTGTAGACAATGACGTTTTTAATTTTTTCACAGTCGCCAAGTGCAAGTGCTTCATCCACAATTACTTTGAGAGGCAAAGATTTACCCCCACGAAATTGTTCGTCTGCAGTAATCACTGCACACGCACCTACATCAACAATTCGTTCTTGCAAGGACTTGGCTGAGAACCCGCCAAACACTACTGAATGGATTGCACCAATGCGAGCACAAGCTTGCATTGCCACAATGCCTTCAATCGACATTGACATATAAATAATGACGCGATCACCAGACTTGATACCCATTTTGCGTAAGGCATTTGCCATTTTGCAAACTCGATCAAGCAAGTCCTTATAGCTTACGTTGGTGACCGTTCCGTCATCCGCTTCAAAAATAATGGCTTTTTTATCGCCCAAGCCATTTTGTACTTGCATATCAAGGCAGTTATAAGAGGCATTGGTTGTGCCATCTTCAAACCATTTGTAAAAAGGCGCCTTGGTCTCATCCAAAACTTTAGTAAATGGCTTTTTCCAGTAGATATTCTCTTTAGCAAGACGGCCCCAAAAACCGTCATAATCAGCACTAGCCTCTGCACAAAGCTTGTTATAAGCATCCATCCCCGGAATGGTGGCGCCCTTAACAAAGTCTGCAGGTGGATGAAAAACGCGGCTTTCTTGCTTTAATGGTTCCATGCTTCATAACCCTCAATTAAATAATCTATTTTGCGAAAATGTCGGAAAATGGCGGGTTCTACCCTCAAGACCCTTGAAGATAAGGGAAAACACCCCGGATTTGCTCTATGGCAAACCCTTAAAATAGGTCAAACCTGACAAATTAAGCAGAAAACATGACAAATATCAAACAAAATGACCTCATCCAAAGCGTTGCGGATGCATTTCAGTTTATCTCTTACTATCATCCCAAGGACTTTATTACTGCCATGGGCAAGGCTTACGAGCTCGAACAAGGTCCAGCAGCCAAAGATGCTTTGGCCCAAATTCTGACTAATAGCCGTATGTGCGCAGAGGGCCACCGCCCGATGTGTCAAGACACCGGTATTGCAGTCGTATTTCTGAAAATTGGTATGAATGTCCAATGGCCTGATGCCACGATGAGTGTTTCTGAGATGGTCAATGAAGGAGTGCGTCGCGCTTACCTTAACCCAGAAAATATGTTGCGTGCTTCAGTATTGGCTGATCCAGCTGGTAAGCGTAAAAATACTGGTGATAACACCCCTGCTGTAATCCATTATGAAATTGTCCCAGGCGATGATGTTGAAGTGATTTGCGCAGCTAAAGGTGGTGGTTCAGAAAACAAAGCCAAGATGGTCATGCTAAATCCCTCTGACTCTGTTGTTGACTGGGTAGTAAAGACAGTTCCAACCATGGGTGCAGGCTGGTGCCCTCCTGGCATCTTGGGTATCGGTATTGGTGGCACTCCTGAAAAAGCCATGTTGATGGCAAAAGAATCTTTAATGGGTCCTGTAGATATTCAAGAACTGATTGTTCGTGGTCCCAAGACACGTGCTGAAGAGTTACGCCTTGAGATTTATGACAAAGTAAATCAATTAGGCATTGGTGCACAAGGACTAGGTGGTTTAGCGACAGTACTCGATGTCAAGATTATGGAATACCCAACTCACGCCGCCTCCCTGCCAGTGGCTATGATTCCGAACTGTGCAGCTACCCGTCACATTCATTTTCACTTGCATGGCGATGGTCCTGCTAAGTTAGAAAAACCTTCATTATCAGATTGGCCAGATGTCACTTGGACTCCCGATACCAAAAAATCGAAGCACGTTAATGTAAATACATTAACCCCCGAAGAAGTCGCGAGTTGGAAACCTGGTGATACCTTGTTATTGAATGGCAAGATTTTGACTGGTCGTGATGCCGCTCATAAGCGGATTGCTGACATGTTAGCTAAAGGCGAAGAACTGCCGGTGAGCTTTAAGAACCGCATCATCTATTACGTAGGTCCAGTAGATCCTGTGCGTGACGAAGCGGTTGGTCCCGCAGGCCCTACTACCTCAACTCGGATGGATAAGTTCACCGAGATGATGCTAGCAAAGACAGGCTTGATTTCGATGATTGGTAAAGCCGAACGTGGCCCAGAAGCAATCGCAGCAATTAAGAAACATAAATCTGCCTATCTCATGGCGGTGGGTGGCGCAGCATACCTAGTTTCCAAAGCCATTCAGTCCGCCAAAGTAGTTGGCTTTGCCGACTTAGGTATGGAAGCTATTTATGAATTCGATGTCAAAGACATGCCAGTTACTGTTGCCGTGAATTCGGAAGGTATCTCCATGCATGAGACTGGTCCTAAAGAATGGCAAGCAAAAATTGCTGGCATTCCAGTAAAAATTATCTGAGCTAGTACCACATTGGCACTTATAGGGGTTTTTGATTCTGGTGTTGGGGGCTTATCCATATTGGATGAGGCTCTGCGCCAGCTTCCCCAGCATGACTATATCTATCTTGCAGATTCTGCTAATGCGCCCTATGGCGAAAAGTCCAGTGATTGGATTGCTGCACGTAGCTTAGTACTGTGCAAACACCTAGCTAACCAAGGATGCGATGCGATCGTAGTTGCCTGTAATACAGCAACTGCCCAAGCAATTGCACAGATTCGCACTGAACTCAGTATTCCTATTATTGGGGTAGAGCCTGGAATTAAACCAGCAGCAATGCAGTCTCAAAATGGCATCGTGGGTGTCCTGGCTACAGAGGCAACATTACGCAGCGATAAATTCAATGCCCTCTTATCCACACTTCCCAATGATTGTCGTTTTATTAAACAAGCTGGGGCTGGCCTAGTGCCCTTGATCGAAGCTGGCAAAGCAGATAGCGAAGAAACATTAGATTTATTAGGCAAACATCTGGAGCCTATTTTGGATGCAGGCTCAGATACCTTAGTGCTAGGCTGTACGCACTACCCTTTTTTGAGAAAATCCATTCGTAAACTCTTAGGTGACACCATCACTTTAATTGATACTAGTGATGCGGTTGTAAGGCAGCTAAAACGTCAGCTAGAAGCCTTGGATCAAAATGCGTTATCTGATAACCATGGGTCTGTGACCTTCATCAGCAGCAAGAATGAAGCATCACTTCTAGAAATGGCTAAAGATCTGCTATCTAGTGATTTAAATTTACATTCAAGTCGTGCAGTAATGTTAAGTGAGATGTCATGAGTACCCTTTTACAAAGACTAGATGCTCGTCTACCATTTACCAAATCTGAACGCATCATTATTTGCATCGTTTTAATACTGCATGCATTACCCGCCCTTGAATTTATTCACCTCAGTAGTCGCCCCCCAAAAATGGATGATGAACGGGTAATGGCCAACCTAGTAAGTCCCGAGGCTGCCAAAACTCCACAGCCTCCAGCAGCCCAACCCCCAAAACCAAAGGTTGAGCAAAAGCAAAAACCTGTAGTGGAAAAATCTGCTGAAAAACCGACTCCGCAACCCCAGCAGTCATCAACGCCTCCGAAACAACAAGAGAGCAAACAAGAGAGCAAAAGTGAAACCCAGACCCAAAGCACTGCAGTTGCCCCCTCTACTAGTGGGGGAGCTAGCGGCACACCTATTCAGACTGATATTGGTAAACTCGTTGTTGTATATCAGCCTGATGCCGACGCTTATTACCCCTCGTTCTCGAAACGCTCAGGAGAGCAAGGTACGGCTGTAGTTCGTTTAATTATTGATGAAACTGGCAGTGTTGAGGATATTGCTTTGCTGCAATCAAGCTCTTTTCCTAGACTCGATCGCGCTGCCAGTGAAATTGGTAAACGTTATCGTTTTAAACCTTATTTGGTGAATGGTTCACCGCAAAGAATTTCGACTAATCTTTTAATCAAATTTAACCTCAAGTAAATAATCATTATGAATACACCATTTGGCATTGCAAATCTTTGGCTTGAAGGCGACTTTATTACGCGTTTTGTAGCGATTGCTCTTCTTATTTGCTCAATTGTGACTTGGGTTATCTTACTAACCCGGTATTGGGATCTACGCAATCTTCGTAAACTCAAACCGGAGTTAGATATCTTTTGGCGTGCTACCTCTTATGAGCAAGGCTTGCAATCGTTTACAAACCATGCGAGCAACCCCTACTATCACCTAGCTAAATCAGCCTCTACTGCTTCAACTCATCACCAAAGCCAATCTACTAATCATCGCGAACTTTTACAAACACTCAATTACTCTGAGTGGATGGCTAGAAGTCTTAAAATTAGTGTTGACGGTATTGCAGCAGGATTTCAAAAAGGCCTTACCTTTCTGGGATCAACAGGTGCGGTTGCGCCATTCATTGGCTTGTTTGGCACCGTATGGGGTATCTATCATGCTTTAATCGCGATTAGCAGCTCAGGTAGCGCACAGCTTGATCAAGTAGCAGGCCCAATTGGTGAGGCGCTCATCATGACTGCTCTAGGCTTAGCGGTAGCGATTCCGGCAGTACTTGGTTTTAATGCCATCAATCGCTCTAATAAATTGTTACTTGCCGATCTCAATCGTTTTGGCAATGACCTTCTGTCTTATTTTGTGACTGGTGCACGCATCAACTCTGGAGAATAAGCATGTCTTTTCATATGCAAGATGATCAAAGAGATGACAGCATCATGGCTGAAATCAACATGACGCCGATGGTAGACGTCATGTTGGTGTTGCTCATTATTTTCATCATTACCCTACCGGTGATTCAGCAAGCAGTTAAAATTGAGCTCCCAAAAGCCAACAGTGTGCGCAATGAGGTTAAACCTGAATCTGTTCAACTATCCATTGATGGTAAAGGTCAGATTTTTTGGAATAGCACGCCGATTGATCTAAAGACCTTTGATGGCTATGCTGAAAAGGCTGCTCAAAAAGATCCTCAACCAGAAATTAATTTGCGGGCTGATAAATCAGTGAAGTATGAGTATGTTGCGCAAGTCCTTGCGGCATCACGTCGTGCTGGTTTAACTAAACTAGGGTTTGTTACCGAGCCTGATTAAAAGCTTACGGCTTGAAAGGTACTTTGGCGGGTAAGCAGGTTTCTTCACTCACGTGAGTTCCATTGCCCAATGAAGCCCCTAAGATTCCACCCTGAATTTTCTCTACCTTCTTTAACTTACCAGTGACTGGATCAAGGGTAACGTGTGTGGACACAGTACCTGCAGGATAAAAAATACCCATCAGATTCTCGGGTTCAAAACTGGCTTCAATCACGATAAAAATATTTGGCCTAGCAAGCGTTACGCTTTTAACGACTTGGGTTCCATAGCTATCAGATTGGTCTAAATCCCGATCATCCAAAAAAACTTTTGCTTTTTGAGTTTTGGATGCGAGCGCAATTTTCATCCCATACTCTTCTACATAATCTTTTTCAGTCCTCTTGCAGTCGAAATAAATAGTCTGCCCCATCACCGGACTGATTGAGGAATGAAACAATAGCAGGAGGGGTAGAAAGATTCTTCTCAAACTTTATATAGCAAAAGAAATGATTATTGGTGCCCGAGGCCGGAATCGAACCGGCACGACTTTTTTGAGTCGGCAGATTTTAAATCTGCTGTGTCTACCGATTTCACCACTCGGGCTCGCACTAGCAGTAACTGCCGCGCTAAATAAATCAAGACAAGTGAAATTTTAGCATGCAAGCCCAGAAAGCCTAAGGAAGTAGGCGCTGCTTAGACTTAGAGCTTTGCTAGCCCAAAACGACTAAAATGTTGCAATGAAATTTAATAGCAATATGACCGAACTGGGCAAGCTATTACGTCTGACCTTTTGGGCGCTTGTTATAGTCCTGGCGGCCTGCTTGGTCGTAACAGCTGCCTATTTGTATTCAGCACAGAGTTCTCCTTCAGGCAAACGTAGCATTAAAGGAATTAGCGACTCAGTTGCCATCTCCTTTGACGAGTTTGATATACCGCATATCAAAGCCAAAAGCCAAGCTGACGCATTATTTGCTTTAGGGTATATGCATGCATCAGAACGCTCATGGCAACTGGAGATGAATCGTCGCCTTGCTAGTGGGCGCCTTTCTGAGATTTTAGGTAGTGAAACGGTGAAGATTGACCGCTTCATTCGGACGCTTGGCATTAAGCGTGTTGCTGAACAGCAATTTGATCGCTATCCGGTTAATGCAAAACGCCTATTGCAATCCTATGCTGATGGTGTGAATGCCGGCAATGCGAATTTAGGTTGGGCTCTTCCGCTAGAATACTTTTTAACAGGGTCGAAACCAGGTCATTGGTCACCAACTGATAGCGTTGCTTGGATGATGATGATGGCGCTGGATCTGGGAGGTAATTGGGACAAAGAATTTCAAAGACTTGAACTTTCTCAATTCCTCACCACCAAACAAATTTGGGAAATTTTGCCTCCCTACGAACCAGGTTCGCAAGTAAGCAATCTGGATTTTGCCAAGATGTATAAAGATCTCAATCTATTTAATCCCGCAGCAGGTCCGATTGAAGGCAGATCCAAAAATCTTCCATCAACCGAACTTGGCTCCTTTGATCTTCCGGGTGGAAAAGAGGGCATTGGGTCAAATAATTGGGCCTTGAGCGGTAAGCTTACTTCCAGCGGAAAACCCTTACTAGCCAATGATCCTCATTTAGGGTTATCAGCCCCAGCAATATGGTATTTTGCTCATCTTGATGCACCTGGTATGAATGTGATTGGTGGGACCTTACCCGGCATACCAGCAATTGTTCTAGGTAGAACAGATAAATTTGCATGGAGCTTTACCAATACCAATCCTGATGTTCAAGACCTCTATATTGAGCAGATTGATCTTAACACCCCCAGCATGTATCGCGGTCCAGATGGCCCCCTACCCTTTAAAGTACATCAAGAAATCATTGATGTTAAAGGCTCTGCATCCTTCACTTTCTTAGTCAAAGCAACTAGGCATGGTCCTATCATTTCTGATTCTTACGCACGGGCCAAACGAAGCATTGATACCAAACGATTTGCTTTAGCGCTCCGCTGGACAGCATTAGATAGTGAAAACCAATCTGTTGTAGGCCTTCTTGAAATGAACCAAGCTAAAGACATAGGCTCATTCAAGCAAGCCCTACGTAAAAACTATGCCCCTATGCAAAATGTTGTGATGGCAGATACTGAGGGTAATATTACTTTTCAGACAGCAGGTGTTGCGCCTAGACGAATTTTGCATCAGGGCTTGTATGGTGTTGCCCCTGCTCTGGGATGGGAAAAACAGTTTGATTGGAATGGCTATATTCCCTTTGATCAATTGCCTGCAAGCCATAACCCCGACCAGGGTTGGATCGCCACTGCTAATCAAAGGATTATTGCTACTAATGATCCTAATCCCTTAACTGGTGATTGGGATTTGCCAATGCGATACGACCGTATTGTTGAACTTATTAAATCTAGAAATAACCATGATTTAAATTCTATGAAAACGATGCAGGCTGATACCCTTTCTTTAGGCGCTACTCCACTATTAGGCCTTTTTAAATCGAGCAAGCCCACTCACAAGCTAGCTGCTCAAGCGCAGGAGATTATTCAAAACTTTGATGGTGATATGCGAGTTGATAGTGCTGGTGCTCTCATTTTTAATGCCTGGGCAGACCAACTGACTCGCAATCTATACACACGCCTCAGTTATCTTTTTTCTGAAAGCTACGGTTCACGTAGCTACAGGCACCCATTACTCATTGCGCTAGATAACCCCGATAGCCCTTGGTGTGATGACCCTAAAACAAAACAGTTGGAAACCTGTCTAGAGTCATCTAATAATGCTTTTGATAAAGCCTTGGAATACTTAAGCAACCAATACGGCAGTGACCCTAAAAATTGGGTATGGGGGAAAGCACATATTGCTGTATCGGAGCATCGACCTTTAAGCAAGGTGCCGGTGCTTGGTAAGCTATTTAATTTAGAAACGCCCTTTCCGGGAGATTCCTATACTGTTAATGTGGGAAGACCTGAATTTCTGAAATCGATTAATCCATATCAAACTGTACAAGGTCCAAGTATGCGCTCAGTGTATGACCTATCTGATCTAGAAAAATCGCTTTTCATTTACCAAACTGGGCAATCAGGTTGGGTGCAAAGTAAGCTTTATCGAAATATGAACCCACTTTGGGCAAAGAACGAGTACCTGCCATTACAGATGAAGCCTGAAAGCACTAAACGTCAGCTTGAGCTAGGTAGTAAGTAAAATCTCACCTGGTAGTCTCACCCGTTTAGAATAATCCATAGATTATAAAATAGTGTTAAACCTAGGATTACAAACCATGAAAAAATTAGCCCTCATTCTCTCTATTTTTGGATTATTGCCCACAGGTAATGCTCTAGCTGCCTGGCAAGAGATCGGCCAAAATGAACAATCTACTATCTCAGTAGATACTGCTACTCTGCAAACACAAGGTGATAAAGCACAAATTATGTCTATGCTAGATTTTAAAAAACCTGGCGAAGATCCGCAAACCAAAGAGAAGGTCAATTCCATCATTGGTCTGAATGAGTATGATTGCACTACTGGTAAATATCGCCCAATTGAATTTAAGGTTTTTACAGGACTGAGTGGTAAAGGTAAATTAGTTGTTGATAAAAAAACACCTGATAGTCCTTTTGAAGCTATCGCCAATGGTTCATGGGCTGCTGGAGTTTTTAACGTTGCTTGCCGTAGCAAGTAAATTCATTTGCCGAGCTACTAGAGCTGGCCTTTTGGTCAGCGTTCTCTTTACTAGCATTTTTCTCTCAGCTTGTGTAGCACCCATTGCTGCTATTGGCGCCTCCGGTACGGCCGCATCTAGTACCGCCGGAACCAGCATAGCCACGGCGGCAGTAGCTAATCCAGTGACTGCTGCTAGCCTTGCATCTACAGTAACAACTGGTAAGTCACCGCTTGAGCATGCTGCTTCAGCTGCGACCAAAAAAGAATGTAGTCTTTTCAATCTGATAGGGTCTCAAGTGATTTGTATCGAAGTCACTGTTCCAAATGTCACTGACAATAGCTCTCCACTCTTAGGTCCGGCTGACCAAGTACTTGAAGCTACTAAATAGTATTAAGGTCGCACCCCAGGTGCCTCTAAAGGCATTCCTCTGGCACGCCACATCAAGAAGAGTTCTAACTGAGCCATCTCGGGCGAACCATACTCAAACTGCTGCGCTCGTACTCCACTCATACAATTTCGTAAGCGACGTTGTACTGACCCTAAGGTTTGCCACTCAAGCCGGTAAATAGGATAAGCATTAGGATGGCCTTGCGGTACAAAGCTTCCACCAAGCTTTAATCCAGCTCTATCTTCGTGACATTGAGCACAAGACAAGTTGAGTTGCCCCATTCTCTCGTTAAACCACTGCTGCCCTTTTTTTAGCTCTTGCTTATTTTGTGAATTCTCATTCACAGTAATTGGCATACCTTTTGACTGCAATGCAATGAGTGCTGTCAAAGATAGAAGCTCTTTACTTTCATAGGCTAAAGCTGGAGCATCTTGCTCCCCTTTTCTGCATTGATTAATCTGCCCTTCAAGAGTTTGTAACCTACCTTTCATCATTTTGGGGTACTGAGTTGCCACACCACGCATAGATTTTTTAATATCACTATGACATTGAGAGCAGGCAATATTTTTTGTACCAGACTTGGTTTGCCATAAACTTTCCCCCTCAGATACCCAGAACATCGCTGGGTTTAGAGTTGGGTCATCTTGCATCGCTTTATTTTCGGCAGACATGAGTTCGTAACTAGACTGCTTTTTACCAGGCACGTCGACAGGAGCAGCCAGGGCGTTTGGTACTACTAGCAATACAGTGCAACTGAGCATTGCCAGTTGAAAATATCTATTTTTGCTCACAAGATGCTTATGAAACGGTGATAAGCGCTTGATTTACTGCCTCATAGCCATCATCCCCAAGCCATTTAAATTCAAGCACTCCTGAATCAGAGGCAATAATAGTAAAGATGATTAATGGATTAGCGCCTATTCCAGGATAAAAATCAGCTTTGAATACCTCTATGTCGTTATAGGAACAAGTGAAGGTACGAATAATATCTCTAGGAATTAATTTTCCAGACTCGGTATAGCGAAAGCCAGATTCCATATCATGCTGTGCAATGGCTCGAATCTCAATAATGGCGCCCTTCTTTGCAGAAGATGGCATGGTAATCGAAGTACGAGATGTTTTGCTCATACCATCTCCGTACACGCGGATAAGGTTACTAAGGTTTCTGCTGAGCCCTGCCAAAAACTACCATTACTCATTTGAGCGATCGCCCACACTCGCTGACTATCTGCCAAGCGTACGCGTGTTGTGATGTTTGCAGTACCAGAGCGTGGAGTCAGGTAAACCGTAAAGATGTTTGGTAGCGGATTGCCTTCAGCGATCACATGAATTGTCTTTACATAATCATTGGCAGTCATAGGGCTGTCTACACTGACTTTTAGAACAACTAAGTTACCGTTTTCAACTAAGGGTGGAATAGTCAAAGTGATCTTACCTTCTTGAATCTTCGCACCTCTAGTAATCTTTTGTATAACCTTATCTGCATCTTCTTTTTTAGCAAAAACGAATGCAGGAGAGAAGCAAGCGCCTAAAGTTAATATTGTTAGTTTTTGAATTCGCTGTAGCCAATTTCGGCGAGTCATTTTTAGGAAGTGATCTGATTTCATATTCATTGTGGATTTTACTTATTTAAGCTCACTAAAAAAGCAACAACATCCTCGATCTCTTGCCCACTTAACATAGTTTGTCCTGCAAATTTTGGGGCAACGCGATTGAGATGTCCAGTTTTGTAATAGGCTGGCATGATTGTATTTGGATTAAAGTGGCTGGCATCTACCATACGGGCTCTTAGCTGAGGAGCGTTAAGACGAGCAACACTCACTCCTAACTCTGGTGCTAGATTGCCCTGAAAACGTTCCTCTGGAAATGGCCCACTATGGCACAGGAGACATAATCCTGTCTGACGGCTTGCTACGATCGCTCTACCTCGAATGGCATCGCCGGGCGAAGAAGAAAGGGGTTCATATACCGAATCCCCCACTATCGTTTGGGCACTTGCAGATCCGAGACTGAGGAAGACTAGCAAGTAGGCTGCTAGTACAAACCTCTTTCTCATCGGTGCCAGTTCAATGAAATGCTTAGACTAGCTTAATACCGCTGTTTTTCAAAGGCACTGTACGTAAACGCTTTCCTGTTGCACGATAAAAAGCATTAAGCACTGCTGGCGCTGCAACTGCGATCGTTGGCTCTCCTACTCCACCCCAATCCTTACCGCCGCCTTGAATGATGATAGTTTCGACTGGAGGCATTTGATAGAGACGAATCGAACCAAAGGTATCGAAGTTCTTCTGCACTACAGCACCCTTTTCGATAGTGATCTCTTCTTCAAATAATGCTGATAAGCCATACATAAACGATCCGGAAACCTGACGCGCTACTTGGGCTGGGTTAACGACATAGCCTGGATCTGTGGCAGCAACAAAGCGATGAATCTTCACTTCATTACCATTCTTCACTGAAAGCTCGCAGGCAGCCGCAACATAGCTACCGAATGAGCGCATTTGGGCCACACCGCGGAATACGCCAGGTGCAGCTGGCTTAGTCCAACCAATACCATCTGCTACAGCGTTAAGGACTGCAATTGCCCGTGGGTGCTTACCCATATGCTGGCGACGGAACTCAACTGCATCTACCCCAGTTGCTTCAGCCATTTCGTCCATAAAGGTTTCGATAAAGATCGCATTCTGGTTCACGTTCACACCACGCCAAAAGCCAGGAGGAACATGGGTATTGCGCATTGCGTGATCAACGGTGATGTGATCGAAGTTGTATGTGAAACCATGCTCGCCACTATCCTCTAGGCCTTGGTATGTCACAGGATCTTTACCTTTATTGGCTTCAACCACTGCTGGACGAACGGCCGCCAAGATCGATTGGCCGGACAAGCGCATATTAATACCGGTCACCTTCTTCTTGTCATTGATTGCTGCCGTCAGCCTGCACATCATGACTGGATGGTAACGCCCTTGTGTCATATCCTCTTCACGAGTCCAGATTAATTTGATATGGGTACCGGGCATTTGCTTAGCAATATTGACTGCTTGGGTTGTGTAATCCTGAAATGCGCCACGGCGACCAAAGCCTCCGCCCAGATTGACTTTATAGACATTACATTTTTCAGTAGGCAAACCTGAAGCAGCAATCACAGCTGCAAGAGAGGCCTCTCCATCTTGTGTAGGCACCCACGCATCACACGATTCTGGTGTCCATCTAGCAGTTGCAGTTTGTGGCTCTAGCGTTGCATGATTTAAAAATGGATAAAAGAATGTAGATTGAAGTGTTCTAGAAGCTCCAGCAATTGCAGCCTTAATATCGCCATAGGTGTTATGAACAAATGAATCAGGATGTTCGAGGCCATCTTCCAACATCTTCTTGATGGAAGCGCTAGAAACATTAATGTTTGCACCGTTGTCCCAATTAATATTGACTTGCTCCATCCCCTTTTTGGCTTGCCAAAAAGTATCAGCAACCACAGCGACTGCGGTATCACCTACCTGAACCACTTTTTTGACACCCTTCATGCTCAGGGCCTTAGTGGCGTCATAACTCTTTACCTTGCCACCAAATACGGGAGACTCATTGATGGTTGCAACCAGCATACCTGGGAACTTTAGATCAATTGCGTAAATTTGTTTACCGGTGACCTTATCGGACGTACCGTCAATGCGATTAACTGATTTACCAATCAATTTCCACTCTTTCGGATCTTTTAGTGGAACATCCTTTGGAACTTCTAATTGCGAGGCAGCTACTGATACTTTGCCAAAACTGGTTTTGCGTCCCGAAGGTGTATGAGTAATGACACTATTTTTTGCGACACATTCAGAGGCTGGCACATTCCATTGGTTGGCTGCAGCTTGCACTAGCATCATGCGTGCAGCCGCTCCACCCTTACGAACATATTGCTCGGAAGTGCGAATACCACGACTACCGCCGGTGGAGTAGCTTCCCCAGACTTTATTACGCTTCAGGTTCTCTGCAGGTGATGGATAGTCATAGGTGACTTTCTGCCAATCGCACTCAAGCTCTTCAGCGACCATTTGTGCTAAACCCGTAATTGTGCCTTGGCCCATTTCGGAACGTGCAACTCGCACAATGACATCATCATTTGGTTGAACGACAACCCAAACTCCAATTTCAGGTGTTGCTAATGGGGCCATTGCTGTAGTGCCAGTACCGATTGCTGCATTGGCTTGCGACATCAGTGAAAAATCAAAACCGATGGCTAGGCCAGTGGCGATTGCGCTTGAGCCAACAATAAAGTGGCGACGGGAAGTATTTGTATTTGTAGTCATCTCTATTCCCTTATGCCTTTGTCACTGCATTAATCGCTGCACGAACTTCTTGGAAGGTGCCACAGCGACAAATATTAGTTACAGCCGCATCAATTTGAGCATCCGTTGGTTTTGGATTGTTGCGAAGGAGTGCTGTAGTAGCCATTACCATCCCAGATTGGCAGTAGCCGCACTGGGGTACCTGGTTATCGACCCAGGCCTTTTGTATTTTAGAAAGTTGACCATTTTTCTCAAGGCTCTCAATAGTTTCAATTTTCTTTCCCTCAGCGGCCGACACAGGGAGAGAGCAACTGCGAATGGCTTGGCCTTCAAATAAAACAGTGCAGGCGCCGCATACGCCGATACCGCAACCATATTTGGTTCCAGTTAGGCCAACTTGCTCCCGTATTACCCACAATAAAGGGGTATCTGGATCTACATCCAGCTTATATTTTTTGCCATTGACAGTTAAATTAGCCATGCATGTTCTCCTCAAGTTCTTCTTCTACATAGGGTTTTATATAAAAACCCTTTCTTTTCTGGTGTTTATCTTAACGAAGAATTGAATTATTGCTTTGCAACATAAAACTAGGCCTACCTAACCCAGCGATCGGCTTAGCTCTATCATCTAATAAACAAGTCATTCACCATTCCGTAATATCAAGATATAAAGCAGAAAAACTCCATGAATATCCCAGATCCAATCAAATTAACGCAAGATTTGATTCGCTTTAATACGATCAATCCTCCTGGTAATGAAGATGAGCTTTGTAATTATTTAACTGAGCTATTACAGTCAGCGGGCTTTGAATGTATGAATGTTGACTTTGCTCCTCGTCGTCGTAGTGTAGTTGCCCGCATAGCTGGTGCAGCCAACAGATCCAACATTTGTTTTACTGGTCATGTGGATGTGGTTCCCTTAGGTGATCGTCAATGGGATTACGAACCTTTCTCTGGCGAGATACACGATGGCAAATTATTTGGGCGCGGCTCTAGTGATATGAAAAGTGGTATTGCTGCGTTTGTAGTAGCTGCGATGAAAACTGCCTCCATTGCGAAGAATCAAGCCGGTATCAGTCTTATCATTACTGCTGGTGAAGAGACTGGCTGTGAAGGTGCTTTTTATATTGCTGCACAGAAAAAGGTAATCGACTTTATTGGTAATGTAGGTTGCTTTGTTGTTGCGGAGCCAACCGCGAATGAGCCGATTATTGGTCATAAAGGAGCGTATTGGTTGCGCGCTAAGGCAGAAGGTATCACTGCTCATGGCTCAATGCCTGAAAGAGGTGATAACGCCTTTTACAAAATAGCAAAAGGCGCACTTTTACTTGAACAATTTGAATTTGATACCCCACCTCACTCATTAATGGGTCAAGGGACCCTTAATGTAGGAACTGCTCGTGCAGGTTTGAATATTAATTCTGTGCCAGATGCCGCTGAGATGACCTTAGATATTCGCTCTGTGCCAGGACAAAGTCATCGTCAGATCTATGGCTGTCTTTGTAAAACATTAGGGCCCAACATCAAACTTGAAACAATTATGGATGTTGAGGGCATTTACACCCCACCCGACCATCCTTGGATACAAACTGTTTATGCTCATTGCCAAGAAATCAACGGCGTACAGCCTAGCCCTAAATCCATCTCTTACTTTACCGATGCTTCCGCTTTGAAGAGCCACATTGGCGACCCTCCAACGGTAGTATTGGGGCCAGGTCAGCCAGAAATGGCCCATCAGACCAATGAATTTTGCTATACCGAGAAAATTACGCAATCTACAGTCTTGTTTGAAAGGCTTATCATAGATTGGCAGAACAACGGATCAGATAAAGAGGCACAAGCGAAATGAAAATTGAGAGCTCCCCATTCAAAGAAGTGGACCCCGATAGTTATGTAGCAAATATGGATGCCTATTGGCTTCCCTACACACCTAACCGGTATTTTAAAAATAAGCCCAAAATCATGGTTGGCGCCAAAGGGGTTTATTACACCGATGACCATGGTCGAAAGTTGTTTGATGGAGCTTCTGGACTGTGGACTTGCCCCTTAGGACATGGGGATCCCCGCATTATTGATGCGATTCAGAAACAATACCAAAAAATGGATTATGTTCCAGCCTTTCAGATGGCAGGGCCAGAAACATTTCGCCTAGCAGAAAGAATTGTCAAGTACGCTCCTCCTGGGTTAAATAAAGTATTTTTTGTGAACTCAGGATCTGAGGCGGTTGATACATCATTAAAAATTGCCATCGCCTATCACCGCGCAAAAGGAGAAGCAAGCCGGATTCGTTTCATCGGCAGAGAGCGGGCTTACCATGGTGGATGTGTAGGTGGAATATCGGTCGGCGGCATACCAACAAATCGCAAAGCATTTGGCTCAATGATGATTCCAGGAGTAGACCATCTTCCCCACACATTAAATCTATCTCAAATGGCTTTTTCAAAAGGCATGCCCACCTGGGGAGCTCACTTAGCAGATGACTTAGAGCGCATTGTTTTATTGCATGATGCTAGCAATATTGCGGCCGTCATTCTGGAGCCCGTCCAAGGCTCCACCGGCGTCATCGTACCTCCCGTTGGCTACTTACAAAAAATTCGAGAGATTTGTGACAAGCATGGCATCTTGCTGATTTTTGATGAAGTCATTACCGGCTTTGGACGCTTGGCAGCAAATTTTGGAGCTGAACGTTTTGGCGTAAAACCGGACATGATTACATTTGCTAAGGCCATAACGAATGGTGTTATTCCAATGGGTGGCGTGATTGTGCGTCAAGATATTTATGACACGATCGTCAATGTTGGCGGGCAAGAGCAGGCAATTGAATTCTTTCATGGCTTCACCTATTCAGGCCACCCAATTGCTACAGCTGCAGCACACGCCTCTCTTGATATTTTTGAGACCGATGGAATCATGGAAAAAACCAAGGTATTAGAAAAGGTTCTTGAGGATGGCGTTCACTCTTATAAGGGAATGAATGGAGTGATGGATATCCGCAATTGTGGTGTGTCAGCGGGTATTGATTTAGAGCCGATTGCAGGTAAACCTGGCTTACGCGGTATGCAAGTTTTGGAAAGTTGTATTGACAACGGCATCCTAGTTCGTATTACGGGCGACACAATTGCGATGGGCCCTCCATTTGTTGCAACTCCATCTGAAGTTGAATCATTCTTAGAGACTTTTGGCAAGGTTCTTAAGAAAGCATTTTAATTGTGGGGGATATCAATGTAATGCGTGATATTCGTGTTCGGGGAGATAGGCTCTGCGAATCCCTATTAAGCTTGGCTCAGATTGGCGCAACGACGAAGGGAGGTGTTTGTCGTCTTGCACTCACCGATCTGGATAAACAGGGTCGGCAATGGGTCATTAATAAAGCACTCGCGCTAGGCCTTACTGTCACCACTGATCAAATTGGTAATACTTTTATGCGCCGCTCAGGGAGTAATCCTAACCTAGCACCCATCATGACTGGTAGCCATATTGATACCCAGCCAACTGGTGGTAAATATGACGGCAATTACGGTGTGCTAGCAGGCCTAGAGGTGATTGAAACACTGAATGACCACCAAATTCAGACGGATGCCCCTATTGAGGTCGTATTTTGGACCAATGAGGAAGGCTCTCGGTTTACACCTGTCATGATGGGCTCTGGCGTTTTTGCTGGTGCTGTTACCTTGGATCATGCCTATGCAGCAAAAGATACTGAAGGCAAAAACGTCAAGGAAGAATTATTACGTATTGGCTTCTTAGGCAAGGAGAAGCCAGGTGACCATCCTTGTGGCGCTTACTTTGAGGCACATATTGAACAAGGGCCTGTGCTTGAAAAAAAGAACATTGTGATTGGAGTAGTCCCAGCAGTAATGGGACTTCGCTGGTTTGATTGCACAGTTCAAGGCTTTGAAGCACATGCTGGACCAACGCCAATGGATATTAGAAGGGATGCCCTGCAAAATGCTCTTGGAATTATGCAATATGTTGTAGAAATTGCTGGGCAGCATGCGCCTCATGGTAGAGGAACGGTGGGAATGGTTCAGGTTTTTCCCAACAGCCGAAATGTTATTCCCGGACAAGTACAGTTTTCGATCGATATTCGTCACCCAGATAGTTCGACCTTAGACTTGATGACATCAAAACTCAAAGAATATATTGCCCAAGTTGCAGCACAAAAGTCCATTGCGATTGACTTAAAAGAAGTGTCGTACTTTCCACCATGTAACTTTGATACTCGGTGTATTGATACCATTCGCAACGCTGCTAAAGACCTCGGATATTCTCATATGGACGTTGTCTCTGGGGCTGGACATGATGCTATTTATATGAAGCGTCTCGCTCCCACCGGAATGATCTTCATCCCCTGCAAAGATGGTGTTAGCCATAATGAAATTGAAGATGCAAAAGCTGAACATTTAGAGGCAGGCGCTAATGTGCTCCTTCATTCCATGCTGGCATTTGCTGGTCAGCATCAATAAATTACCAATTCATTCATCTAGCTTAATAAAAAATGATCGAGAAAAAAGGCTTAGGCAAGTGGGTCATCGCACGCTTTCAACATGAGACGAATACCTTCTCTCCCATTCCCACCCCGCTAGCTGCCTTTAATCCGCTTTGGGGTAAAGATGCTTACCGGGATCAGGAAAATGCTCAGACAGCGATGGGCGCCTTTATCCAGATTGCCAAACAAGAGGCAGTAGAAATCGTCACGCCTGTTTGTGCTTTTTCTAATCCTAGTGGTTCAGTCTGCGCAAAAGCATATGAACGCATTTGCAACAGCATCGTCGAAGCAGTTTCACAGGGATGCGATGCCCTACTTTTGGATCTGCATGGTGCAATGGTTTCAGAGAGCGCAGTCGATGGAGAAGGTACTCTACTCAAAAAAATTAGATCGATAGCACCTCACATTCCGATTGCTGTAGCTTTAGATCTGCATGCAAACGTTACACCGATGATGATTCAAAACAGCGATGTCATGGTGAGCTTTAAAACTTATCCCCATATAGATATGTATGACACCGGTATTCATGCGGGTGAGCTACTACGCGATATGCTGAAGGGAAAAATACACCCTACTATGGCTTATCGTCAAATACCCCTACTCTCACATACCCTGCGCAGTAATACCAATGAAGGTGCTATGAAGTGTGCAGTAGAAGCGGCTGCTGAGTTAGAAAAGAAACCTAGGGTCTTGGGAGTCTCTATTTTGGCGGGATTTAGTCTGGCAGACTTTAAGGATGCTGGGATGTCCGTCATTGTCATCACTGACGAGCTTAGCTCACCCTCCAATGATTTGGCAGAGCATTATGCTGATCAATTAGAAAGCTTGATTCTGTCGCAGGCTGATGGATTTATTTACAAAAGCTCTCCGATCAATACAGCGCTGCAAAAAGCGAGTGAGCTTGCGAAAACTCCAAAAAAAGGTCCTGTCCTCTTACTAGATCACAGCGACAATGTCATGTCAGGTGGGCCATGTGACACCACAGATATTTTAGAAGCCGCCCTCCAATTTGGCTTAACTAATATTGCCTGTGGACCATTTGCAGATCCTGCAACCGTACAAAAGTTAATTCAATTAGGCATTGGAGAAAAAGCGACGATTGAATTGGGTAATAAGTCAGGCTGGAAATATCGTGGCGTCACTAAAGCTCCACTACAACTTTCTGGAATTGTAAGAGCTATTAGCGATGGTCAAATTCAGGTTACTGGGCCGATCTTTAAGGGCTCTATATTGTCTATGGGACCAAGTGTTTTATTTGAGACTGCTAGTGCACAAATTGTGATTAGCTCCAATCGCGTCGAGCCCTATGATATTGCAGTCATGACGGATCTTGGAATTGACCTAGAGTTCAAGTCTTATGTGCTCTTGAAATCGCGCATGTATTGTCGACCAGTCTTCTTTCCATTAAGTAAGGGCTTTGTCGAGTGCGACTCTGACCAAGGCGGTCCAACAAGCTCAAACTACGATTGGTTCGATATTAAACATATTCGACGTCCAATTTATCCTCTAGACTCCGGAATCAATCCCCAATCAGTAGGATATTGATATGCTTTCCGTCTTTAGCCTCAATGAGTTAATTGCATTATTGATTTTTAGCGCTGCTATGTCCTTCTCCCCAGGTCCAAACACTATGCTCACAACCGCTATTGCGAGTAATGAAGGCATTCGGAAAACCATACCCTTTGCCTTAGCTGTTCCTGTAGGTTGGCTGTTGATCATGCTAAGTTGCGGCTTAGGAATTGGAGCCGTGATTACTGAGATGCCTAGTCTAAGATTAAGCATTAAGTTGCTTGGGTGCGCATACTTAATTTGGCTTTCTTATAAGCTCTGCAGAACTAAGAAATTGCATGAGGTCAATTCTGCCAAGTTAAATATTAACTTTCCTAAGGGTGTTTTACTCCAGTTTTTAAATATCAAAGTGTGGCTTTTAGCGATCACTATCACGGGTACCTGGATTATTGATGCCGAAGGCCAGCCCAGCACCAACCCAAATGAACGACTTGCGCTAGCTTGCGCAGTAGTGATGTTTTTTGCATTCACCAGTAATATGACATACGCGTTAGCTGGCGCCCTATTTCGGACCTGGCTAGGCTCCGGCAATCGTCTGGCGATCTTTAACTGCTTTCTAGCACTCTTATTGTTTGCTACTGCTATCTGGACTTTATGTATTTAATTTAAAGTGGCAAGCAACAAAATGTCCTGGGGAAATTTCCTCTAGTTTCGGCTCCTCCACTTTGCAGCGCGCTTGGGCATAAATACAGCGTGTGTGAAAGTGACAACCACTTGGACGGTTAATTGGGCTAGGTACATCACCAGCCAGCACTATTTGTTGACGCTGCCTTGTTGGATCAGGAATGGGCACGGCAGATAACAAAGCTTCAGTGTAAGGGTGTGACGGTCGCTTAAATAACTCATCTGTAGCTGCGAGCTCAACTACGCGCCCTAAGTACATCACCGCAATGCGATGGCTAATATGTTTTACCACTGCTAGATCATGTGCGATAAATAAATACGATACGCCAAATTCTTTCTGTAAATCACCCAATAAATTAATCACCTGTGCCTGAACAGAAACATCTAAGGCAGAAACAGGTTCATCACACATAATGAGCTTTGGCTTGACCGATAAAGCTCTGGCAATGCCCAAGCGTTGGCGCTGTCCACCAGAAAACTCATGGGGATAGCGCAACATCTGATCCGGACGTAAACCAACTAATGCAAATAGTTCGCTAACCCTTTCACGACCTTCGGCTTGAGAAAGTTGTTCAAAGTTACGTAGGGGCTCGGAGACAATATCAGCAGCCCGCATACGTGGATTGAGTGAAGAGTATGGATCTTGAAAGACTGCTTGAATCTCTTTGCGAAATGGCCTCATTTCAGTTCGAGATAACTCGTCGATTCTTTCGCCACGCCACAGAATTTCACCGGCAGTCGGATCAATCAACCTGAGAATAGTTCTTCCAACAGTAGACTTACCGCAGCCGCTCTCCCCAACCAGGCCTAAAGTTTCGCCTTCATAGATAGAAAAGCTCACACCATCTACTGCATATACATAACCCGCAATACGGCTCAGTAAGCCCTTGCGAATTGGATAGTGCTTGCACAGATTTTTAAGCTCTAAGAGCTGTTTTTGTTTATTGCTCATGCACTATCCCTTGATACACCAACTGGGTTCCAGCAGGCAACCGAGTGTTGATTGCCATAATCCTTGAGAACCGGGGATTCGAGTAAGCAACGATCACTTGCTTCTGAGCAACGGGGAGCAAATGCGCAGCCAACAATCTCAGTTTTCATGGACGGTACCATGCCCGGAATTTCTACCAAACGCTTAGAGCTTGAATCATCAAGACGGGGCATTGAATTTAAGAGGCCTAATGTATAAGGATGCATTGGCTTAGCGAATAAATCAAACACGCTAGCCTCCTCTACTTTTCGCCCGGCATACATCACTACTACTCTTTGCGCCATTTCTGCAACTACACCAAGATCATGTGTAATTAAAATAATGGCAGCACGCGTACGATCTCTGAGTTCACGGATCAGATTTAAGATTTGCGCCTGAATAGTGACATCCAGTGCTGTTGTGGGTTCGTCAGCAATCAAGATCTCAGGATCACAGGCCAAAGCCATTGCGATCATGATTCGTTGTCGCATGCCTCCTGAAAGCTGATGCGGGTACTCATTGATTCTTCTTTCAGGCTCTGAAATATTGACCAACTTGAGGAGCTCTAAAATTCGCTCATGAGCTTGCTCTTTAGTGCAATGGCGATGTAACTCTAATACTTCACCAATCTGCCTGCCAATAGTCAGCACTGGATTTAAGGAAGTCATTGGCTCTTGGAAGATCATCGAGATCTTATCCCCGCGAATATCGCGCATTTCATCCTCAGAGAGCTTTAATAAGTCCTTGCCGTGATACAAAACAGATCCGGAAACAATTTTTCCTGGAGGAGATGGTATGAGTCGGAGTAATGACAATGAAGTAACGCTCTTTCCGCAGCCTGACTCACCGACAATCGCTAAAGTTTCACCCTCTGATACTGAGAAAGAAACACCATCTACAGAACGTACTACGCCATCGCGAGTATAAAAATACGTTCGTAAATCTTTAACCTCTAAGATCGATTTTCCAGTAGCCTGACTCATGAATTACATTCTCCGAGATAGGCGAGGATCTAAGGCATCACGTAAGCCATCGCCTAGGTAATTCACTGCAAGCACAGTTGCTGATAGAAAAATAGATGGGAATAAGATCAGATAGCCAGCAATTTGAAATAAGCTTCTTGATTCAGCCATGATGTTGCCCCAGCTTGGTATATTTGGTGGAGTGCCTGCTCCAATGAATGACAGAATGGCTTCGGTAATCATTGCGGAAGCGCAGATATAAGTTGCCTGCACCAATAGCGGCGCAGCAATATTAGGCAGAATATGACGCAGTAATGTCTTTATTAATGGTGTGCCCGAAGCTGCTGCTGCCTCTACATACGGCTGCTCGCGCAATCCTAAAACTAAACTGCGCACCAAACGCACTACGCGCGGCACTTCTGCAATGGTAATGGCAATAATCACATTTTCAATACTGGCCTTAGTTAATGCCATTAGTGCAATTGCCAACAAGATAGAGGGAATAGACATCAATCCATCCATAATTCGCATGACGATGGCGTCTACCCAGCGCACGAATCCAGTAATCAGGCCAATAGCTAAGCCAATGACGGTACTCAATACCGCTACTGAAATTCCAACGGTCAGAGAAACGCGAGTGCCATACATCACACGACTGTAGACATCACGCCCCAGTGCATCAGTACCAAACCAATACTCCCAGCTCGGTGGCTTTAAACGATTTAGTGGGGCAACCGCCTGTGGATCAACCGTAGCTAAGAACGGGGCAAAAATAGCGATGAATATCATTAGCAACAATGTCGCCGCACCAATCACCGCAAATGGATAACGCTTGTATAAAGCAGGCAGCTGCACAGTCAAAAATAAGCGCACTTTCGAAATCTGCGCTGACCAATCTACTCTGCTCATAGTACTGTTATTGATCATAGAGCCTAGTAACGAATCCGTGGATCAAAAAAGACGTATGACAAATCAATCATTAAATTAATCATGACGTAAGTTGCTGAAAAAATTAAGATCACCCCTTGAATAATGGGATAGTCTCGACGCAAAATGGCATCCACTGTCAATCGCCCTATTCCTGGAATTGCAAAAACGGTTTCCGTAACAACAGCACCTGAGATCAGCAGGCCGATACCAATACCAATAATCGTAATAATCGGAACAGCAGCATTTTTAAGCGCGTGGTGAATCATGATGTCGCTCTCTTTTAAGCCTTTAGCCTGAGCTGTACGGATGTAGTCTTGCGATAAGACATCCAAAATACTGGCGCGCGTGATACGTGCTATCAAGGCTGCATATACCGTGCCCAAAGCTAAGCTAGGCAAAATCAAGTGCTTAAACCAAGGCCAGATACCCTCGCTAATTGGTCGATAGCCCTGAACTGGCAGCCAATGCAATTGCAAAGAAAAAAGGAGTATTAACAAGTAAGCCAACACAAAGACTGGAATAGAAAACCCCAGTACAGAAAATCCCATAATGGCATGATCTAACTTGCTTTCAGCACGGGCTGCTGCAATTGCGCCTAGAGGTACAGAAGTCAAAATAGCAACAATTAAAGTGCAAATTGTCAGCGATAAAGTAGGTTCTACCCTTTGGCCAATGAGCTTAGAAACAGGCAAGCTATTGAAGATCGATGTACCCATGTCCCCGTGAAGCAAAGCCCATACCCAATTTCCAAAGCGGACTAAAAATGGCTGATCAAGCCCTAGGGATTGGCGTATACGTGCAATGTCTTCTGTGGTGGCGACATCTCCCGCAATCACAGCAGCGGGATCACCAGGAGTGAGATATAGCAGTGAGAAAACAACAAACGCAACGACGGCCATGACGACCACCGTTGCGCCCAAGCGCCTTACTATGTATGAAAGCAAAAAATAACTCCTAAAGACTTAAAAAGAAAAGGAATTATTTTTTCTCCACATTCCAAAGCAATGCCATTGGCGCCACAATAATCCCAGAAAGATTAGTGCGATATGCGGTTGGCAAAATAAACTGCGCAGTTGGAATATAAGGCAGGAACTCAAATGCACGACCCTGAACTGCTTCTGCAGCTTTCTTAGCGCCAGCTGCATTCGGTGCATCAAAATAAGCATCGCGCAAAGACTCTAGCTTTGGATCAGTAGGCCAGCCAAACCAGGCCTTTTCACCATTTCCGCGCAGTGCAAAGTTCACACCTGGATTAAGCAAGTCAGGTCCAACCAACCAAGTATGGAAAATGGACCAGCCACCTTTATCAACTGGCTCTTTTGATGTGCGGCGAGTAATTAAGCTACCCCAATCACCCGCTTGCAACTCTACGTTCAAACCTAGTTTGCGCAATAGCTCTGTAGTTAATAGAGACTGAGACTGAACGATAGGTTGATCAGCTGCAGAAATAATAACAATCTTCTCGCCCTTATAGCCTGATTCCTTAATCAAGGCTTTTGCTGCCTCAAAATCGCGTTTGCCAGTTAATAAGCTTGAGCCAACACTATTCGACAATGGTGTGCCACAAGTAAAGTAAGAAGCACAGGGCTTGCCATTATCTGCACTGCCAGCAATACCTAATACGTAGTCTTGTTGATTGACAACCATGGCTACTGCACGGCGCAGCTTCTCGTTATTAAACGGAGGGTTTAAGAAGTTAAAGCGAATGAGGCCCATTGAACCCAAGGGATCAATATTCTCAACCTTCACGCTACTGTTTTTTGCAAGAACTGGAATGAGATCTGGAGGCATTTGCTCCCACCAGTCAGCTTCACCATTACCCAAAGCATTGGCTGCAGTTGCTGCGTCAGGAATATAGAGCCATTCCACACGGTCAACTTTTGCAACCTTACCGCCTGAGGCCCAAGATGGCGCTTCCTTACGGGGGACGTACTCTTTGTTTTTGACATAGATCACTTTGCTACCAGGAACCCACTCATCTTTAACCATCTTGAATGGGCCAGAACCGGTCGGATCAGTAATGTTCGTGAACGCATCGGTCTTAGCAATGCGCTCAGGCATGATGAAAGGCACGTTAGAGGAAGGCTTGCCTAAAGCATCCAATACAAAAGCAAAGGGCTTTTTAAGCTTCAGAACAAAAGTCTTATCGTTAGTAGCAGACCAAGAATCTGTAGACTCGGCTAATTTTTGACCTAGTCCATCACGCTTTGACCAGCGATCAACCGAAGCAATGACGTCGGCAGATCGAACAGGTGTGCCATCGTGGAACATAAGACCATCACGCAAAGTGAATGTGTAGGTTTTTTTATCGGGGCTTACAGTGAATTTATCCACCATCTGTGGCTTGATTTCAAACTTACTATTCATAGCGAACAGAGTGTCATACACCATATAGCCATGGTTACGCGTAATGTAAGCAGTCGTAGTGATCGGATCTAGGATCTTCAGATCAGCCTGAGCAATAAACCTGAGGGTTTTTTGTTGCTGAGCCTGGGCCGGCATTGAGAAACTCGTTAGCCCAAGCGCTAGGGCTGCAGGAATAACTGCCAAAATTGCTGAACGTCTTAATTTATTAATCATATTGCCTCCGTCATTAATCGCACTACAAAACCATCTTGATCTTTACCAACACTGCACTCTTTTACTTTATAGGGCTTGGGCTCTTAGTAATAAGCCTTAAGCCTCAATTTGGTGCATCAAGGTAAAGTTTTACCATATTTAAAAGTTTATGTTCTTGATATTTCTTACCTACCAGCTGGACCCCTGCCAAACTCGCTGCCGCTATACCTAGAGGGTCCTTTTTCGATAACAAAGGCATTCCTAAGATCGGCAGCCCAGAAGCACCCATTGGAAGGCTTAGTTCCCTCAAGGGCTTTGCAGCCTCTGGAAGCCCAGATTCCAATACGGGGCCGCAAGGTGTTAGAGGAAGAGCCAGCATATCTACAGAGCTAATAATCTCTAGCATAGCCTGCCGGAATTCTTCTAGTTGAGCATAAGCATTGGTCAAGTCTTTGGGCACAAGGGAAGCTGAGTGACGAAGCTCATTAATCACGGGCTTTCCTAAAAGATCAGCATACGCCTCGATTGGGCCACAAAGGTGCCTAAAGTCTTCATGAAACTCCATTTGCAAGACGGTAAGCGCGCAGGTAGTGGCATTTTCAAAATTGGGCCAGGATTGCTCAACAAATTCGACTGAGTAATGTTGTTTGGCATTTTCCATAAACTGCATAAAAGCCTTACGGACGCCAGCATCTACCTCATTCAATAGTCGAGGATCCCACCCTATTTTGATGCTCGTCGCTTTACCATCAGCAATAGATGTGGGCGTGGATTTTGGCAAAAAGGAGTTGCCTAGAAAATAATGGCAATCCTCAATCGAATTGACTATGGGTCCAACTACATCCAAAGTTCGAGAGCGTGGCACCACCCCATCTAAAGAAAAAGATTCACTCGAAGGCCTAAGACCTACGATGCCACACCAAGCTGCAGGCATGCGGATAGAGCCTCCGGTATCCGAGCCCAAGGCCATTGGAACGATACCCATCGCTACTGCCCGCGCACTACCGCTTGACGAGCCTCCTGAAAGACAGCCGCCTAAATGGGGATTTTGCACATTACCAAAGTGGGCGTTCTCACCGGTTAAACCTACAGCCCATTCATTCATATTGGTTTTACCAATCGGAATCGCACCTCGATCGATCAAACCCTGCAATACGGGAGCTGTTGATAATGCCTTCTTAAGATATGCCTTAGGACTTCCAGCGCTAGTATTTAAAGTGCGCCAATCAATATTGTCTTTAACGGCAAATGGTATACCGCACAGATCACCACAATCCTCACCTCTTGCAATCTTGGCATCCAGCTCATTCGCCAAGGCTAGTGCAATATCCGCATGAAGACTGATAAATGTCGGCGAGATATCTGAATCTAAAGCTTCATTATTCGCCAAAGTTAGGGCAAGCTGTACTTGGGAGTGCGCAGAACACACTCCGCTCTTAACCTCTGCGACTATTGCCTGCAGGGAGGGCCAGTGATGATATGGATTCATCCAAAAGTCCTTAATCTTAGAAAGTACGGTAGACATCAGCAGAAATCTGAAGATGCAGTCAAAATAGAACTCAGCATTGCGCTTTAACATTTTGATCAATATTGAATACTATAGTATTTCCATTTACCAATAGATAGTGCTACCGTCCCTCAAGAGAGTCTTTATGAATATCCTTAAACGAATTTTTACACTAGTACTTTTATGTGGGGCTGTAAGCTATAGTTACGCTGCACCCACTACTGATTGGCCTAAGAAACCCATCGTCGCAATTGTTTCCTTTCCAGCCGGAGGATCTACTGACATATTTGCTAGGGCAGTATTAGGACCACTTGGTGAAGCCTTAGGTCAATCGATCGTAGTTGAAAATAAAGCTGGTGCTGGCGGCATGATTGGTTTACAAGCTGCAGCAAAAGCAGCACCCGATGGCTATACGATTCATTTCAGTGCCCTCACAAACCAAGTCATCTCTCAAGCGCTATTTAAAAACCCTCCTGCCGATCTACGTAAAGACTTTGCTCCTGTTGCACTTGTTGGCACCGTGCCTCACCTTATTGTCATCAACCCAAGCGTCCCCGCTAAAAACTTGCCAGAGTTAATTGCTTTTATTAAATCCAAAAAGGGGGATTTTAATTATGCATCTCAGGGTAACGGCAGCCTCTCACACTTAGAATCTACTTTGTTTATGCAACGCATTGGCGCCACTGGAACGCATATACCTTATAAGGGCAGTAGCTTTGCCCTACCAGATTTAATTGCCGGTAATACCTTGATGATGTTTGATAGTGTTACCGCTTCTTTGCCTCATATTCAAAGTGGTAAATTGCGCCCTATCGCAATTGCTGCTGCAGAGCGCTCGCCTCTCATGCCTAACGTACCCACTCTTGGACAAGATGGTATGAAACAATTCGATGTTGAGAACTTCTATGCCGTTTATGTGCCTAAAGGCGTCCCTCCAGCCATCATCTCTAAATTAGAGAGTGAAATTCGTAAAATTCTTACTAATCCCGATTTTAAGGCGCGGATGGCTGCACAAGGCATCCATCCACAGTTTGCTAATTCAGAAAAATTGGCTGAGATTACAACGGAAGAACATAACAAATGGGAGAAAGTAGTAAAGTCAGCGAATATCAAAGTTGATTAACTATTTAATAAATAAATTCCTATGTTGATTTCCCCTCCATTTGGTGGTGGTCGTGCGCCCGTGCTAGCCAGAAATACTGTTGCCAGCTCTCAACCTCTTGCTACACAAGCAGGTATTGAGGCACTGCAAAGTGGTAGTAATGCAGTAGATGCTGCATTGGCAACAGCAATTACCTTAACAGTGGTAGAGCCAACCATGAATGGCTTAGGTGGGGATAGTTTTGCCATTCTGTGGGACGGCCAAAAACTCCATGGCTTAAATGCTTCAGGTCGCGCCCCTGCTGCCTGGACTCCAAAATATTTTGCTGATAAATCTGAAATGGATCTGATCGGCTGGAATACTGTTACTGTTCCTGGTATGGTTGCTGGCTGGATTGAGTTATCCAAAAAATTTGGCAAGTTACCTTTTGCACAACTCTTTAAACGGGCAATAGATTACGCAGAGAATGGTTTTCCGGTCTCTCCCGTGATTGCGCGTCAATGGCGTGAAGCCATTCCGATTTTGAAAAATCAACCTGGATTTGCAGAGTCATTTCTGATCGATGGCAAAGCCCCTCAAACAGGACAGATCTGGAAATTTCCCGCACAAGCTAAAACCTTAAAAGAGATTGCAGCAACTCAAGGCGAGTCTTTTTATAAAGGGTCACTCGCTAAAAGCATGGTCGACTTTGCAAAGGCTACTGGTGGTTGCTTTACTATGCAAGACTTTGCAGATAACAAGCCAGAGTGGGTTGAGCCGCTTGCATTTGATTATGGTGACTACACTCTCCATGAAATTCCACCTAATGGCTCTGGTATTGCTGCGCAGATCGCTTTAGGTATTTTGCAAGCAGCTAACGTAAAACAATACCCAGCCAATTCTGCACAACGTATTCATTTGCAAGTAGAAGCTATGCGAATGGCTTTTGCTGATGCCTATGCTTATGTATCTGATGCACGCTCTATGACAATGTCCGTGAGCGCATTACTCAATAGAGAGTATTTAGCTAGTCGCGCTGCTCTTATTGATCACAATAAAGCTAGCTCTTATGGTCCTGGTGATCCCCATTCTGGTGGAACAGTGTATCTTTGCGCAGCAGACGAATCTGGCATGATGATTTCCTATATTCAGTCGAACTTCAAAGGCTTTGGCTCTGGGGTTGTTGCTCCCGGTGGCATTGCATTACATAACCGTGGGATGAGCTTTAGCCTTAAAGAAGGACATCCCAATCAAGTTTCTCCAGGTAAGCGCCCTTTCCATACTATTCTTCCAGCCTTCTTAACAAAAGACGGCAAACCCACGATGGCCTTTGGTGTGATGGGAGGCAATATGCAACCCCAAGGTCATATTCAATTTGCAATGCATTTTATCGATGAGTATTTCAACCCTCAAGCTTGTTCAGATGCGCCCCGCTGGCGGATTGATGATTTAGGTAAGCTCACTGTTGAAGCAGCGATGCCAACCAACATAGTTGAGGGACTAAAAGCGATGGGTCACGAGGTAACTGTGATGCCAATGAATAGTTTGGATTTTGGTAGTGCGCAAGCGATTGCAAAGATTAGCGAAGCGGCTGACTCTGCTTATATTGCCGGCAGTGATCACCGCAGAGATGGTTTGGCTGCTGGGTTTTAGTTTAGTTATATCGTAAAAGTTTCTTGCAGCACGGCAAGACTAGCGGATAAAGCCTTAGGATTACTCTTCCCTATTTTCTTAACCAAACGTGCTTTATCAACTGATCTGATTTGATCTAAAAGGATAAGGCCCTTCTTTCCGTCATGTGTAATGGGAACACGAAAGCCGGCTGCTCTCCCCTTGGTGGTCATTGGTGCAACGATCACTGTACGTAAATGATCATTCAGCTCCTGTGGTGAAACCACCATACATGGTCGTGGTTTTTTAATTTCACTTCCAATTGTTGGGTTTAAATTAACGAGCCAAACTTCACCACGAGAAACGATGCTCTTTACCAAACCCAATCCTTATCCTCTTCATTACCAAATTCGCCTAGCACCAACACATCCTCACCAGCCATAGCAAGGGATTGAGCATCTTGAGCCCAAGATTCTCGAACTGTTTTTTTAGGCTTACTCAGTATGATTTTTTCTCCATCCACCGACATCTCAACTATCTCCCCTATTCCAGATTGCTCAAGAATAATTTTTGGAATGACCACACCCTTAGAGTTACCAATAGCTCTCACTGCGACCTGCAACGAGGGGCCAGAAGTAATGGTAGGTTTATGGTTTTTATTCACAGTAATAACAATGTTATTACATCAATCGAGCTATGTCAAATCGGCCTGAATGACCCTATTTTAATGGCAAGCAGTTCATATAAAAGCGCTTGATCTCCTGATCACAGCTCACATCTCTGGGCTCAATCGGTCTTTGCAAAGAAATCCCTTCAATCGTTTTGCATCTACTAAGAGCTACATAGACTTGGCCTGATGCAAATGCGCCGGAGGAAAGATCCACCTTGACCTTGTCGAGTGTCTTACCCTGGCTTTTGTGAATTGTGACCGCCCAAGCAAGCATCAGAGGTATCTGCACATAGGTTCCAATAATGCTGGGAGAGATCTTGCCTGACATCATGTCGTGGTCGTATCGATAGGATTCCCACTGATGCCCAGTGACTTCAACAGTGTTTGAGTACGGCCCGTTTTTCACCATTACTTTTACTTTGTCACCAAGCAACTCTCGAACCACACCAATCGTGCCGTTCACCCAGCGTTTCGGAAAGCCTGGATCTGTTGCAGTAAACATGACCTTTGCACCTACCTTTAAGGCCAAGTTATTAGCTGAAGGTAAGTTACGCTCATCAATATTGAACTTGCCGGTCGTTTTGCCTACATATACTTTAGCGTCATTAGTAATAGCACGTAATCCAGCGCTATTGATTTGATCTGCTCTCGCATTAGTAGTAGTGAGCGTGATGGTTTCTTCATCCACTTCTTGATTGGCTTGATAACACTGGGCATTAAGCGTATCGATGGCTTCATCTATATCTTGATTAATTCGGATGCGATTAAGTAGTGCAGCGAAGTGCTCATCTTTTTGACGAAAGATCTTAGAAAGCTCAATCATGGTGACATCTTTGCGATGCAAAGCCATAGCGCAGAAAAAATAAGGCCCTTCGTAACCTCGATCCGCAAGGACTTGCATATCACTACTGGAGACTACTGGCGGCAGTTGAAATAAATCCCCCACAAACATCACCTGAATACCGCCAAAGGGTTTGCCTTTTTGTGGGCCGTTCTCCCTTAAGAACAAATCCATTGCATCCACAACATCAGCTCGTACCATCGAGATCTCATCAATGATGAGTAAACGGATATCTTTATAGAGACGTTTATCACGCAGTGGCTTAATGTCTTCTTCAGGAAAGATCAAGCGGGGTGGCAACCTGAAGAAAGAGTGAATGGTGACACCCTTCACCTGTAATGCTGCTACGCCAGTTGGGGCTACAACAACCACATTGCCAGGAATCGTTTCTCGAAGGTAGCCAATGAGTGTTGTTTTACCGGTACCTGCTTTGCCGCTAACAAAGATGTAAGGATCGTGACGCTCAATAGCCTCAATGACCGCCTGGTAATCAGGCGTGATTTCAATCTCGGATGAATCTACTGTAGGACTAGTCATCCCCTATTGTTTCACGGCATCGGCTACGCACCGAAATCCGATGTAAACCACTGCGATATCACCCTGCTTGGACTCGACATCAGATTCCTGCTGCCGTTCTGGGCCATACCACCATGAAGCACCACGAGTAATATATCCGCCATTGCGCTCGGTTGCAGTCCATTCCCAAACATTGCCACCCATATCATTCAAACCATTAACGCCGGGCTTGGTCGTTTTGGTAGTGACATGTCCCGTGCCGCGATTAAGGGCACCAGCAGGAGCTAATCCCTTGTAGTCACCGCAGCCGCTTAAGCAATGAGAGACTGCGGGAGTGCTACCACCAGGAAATGGATAGCGCTGTCCTTTCACATAACCAGCGGGAGGATTAGATCTTTGCTCTAAGAATGCAGCCGTAGACCATTCAGCTTCAGTAGGCAAGCGTTTACCGTAATAACGACAAATCGACTCTGCTTCTTTTTGATTGAGATGCACTGCAGGTTCTAGATCATTAGCAGGAACTCCATAAGGCGTCTTCCAAGTCCAACCTGGCTTTTGCACAAAGCCAGATTCATAATTGAGCCCGCCACCCTTCTTTTCAGCGGCACTCACAAAACCCGTAGCAGCAAAGCCTTTGACATCCCCGATATTCATCTCGGTTTGATCCCAAATAATATTGCCAATTTGTACCGTTGAAATAGAAGATACAGGTGCACTTTGACTAGGGGTTGGCCTAAGCATGAAATAGGCAGCTATTGCTGAGAGCAGAAGACCAAACAGGATTGCGGTGAAATCAAACTTTTTCATTTTGATTACTCTAATGGAAAACTCCCCTAGGGGAGAATTCAGTAAAATTTTATGGGGCGAACGACGGGGCTCGAACCCGCGACAACCAGAATCACAATCTGGGACTCTACCAACTGAGCTACGTCCGCCGTTGTAGAGTTGTCATTATAGCTTTTAGCTTAAAAAGCTGTCAAAACCACTGCTCCTTGCCCTTCCTTTAAGCGCTTTCATACTCAAAGGCTGCCCAATCCCCGAGGCATAGACTGGCGTCGATGAAGAAATCCACTATCGCTGCTTTGCTCTGTACCTTAGCTAAAGCATGGTGGTCGGAAAGACGCTGGCGCCAATATCTTGATCCTGCTCTGCCATGAGCTAAGCCAAGGATATGTCTTGTAAATGCGCCAATATAAAAAGGTTTGTCTTTGGCCCTGCACTCATCAAACCAAGCTTCTACTTGCTTGACTAAGCTAATCTGAATCCGATGCCATTCGGTTTCACTAAAAAGATAGCCTGCAGCATCGCCATTGGTATTGATCAAATCATCCCAACCGAGCAACATCGCTGGAAAATGATATACCGCCCTACCGATCATGAAACCATCAAAGTCATCCCAGTGGCCAGCAATCTGTTCGTTCGTTTCTAAGCCACCATTGAGTAAGACTTTAAGGTTCGGAAATTGTTTTTGTGCATCTAATCTTAGTTGTGCTGCAACCTCATAACGCAGCGGCGGTTTACTTCGGTTCTCTTTGGGGGAAAGACCCTTGAGTACAGCATTTCTTGCATGAATGGTTACTTGGCTTGCGCCTGCATCGGCAACAGCGAGAATGAAATCAAGTGCAAATTGATAATCTTTGGGGGAGGAAGCAGCATCCATGGAATCTAAGCCCAGGCGATGCTTCACTGAAATTGGAATATCTACCGCAGCCTTCATTGCTTTAACGCAGTCTGCTACTAAATTGGGCTCAGCCATTAGACATGCACCAAAAGATCCCCGCTGCACACGTTCAGAAGGACATCCACAATTCAGATCAATTTCGTTGTAGCCCCACTGCTCCGCTAACTCTGCAGATTTTGCCAAGTCCCCAGGCTCCGATCCGCCTAACTGCAGTACCACTGGATGTTGGTCTTGGGAATAATCTAAATGACGTGGGACATTCCCATGCATCAATGCGCCTGTTGTGACCATCTCGGTGTACAAAACTGCATCTTTAGTGAGCGTGCGGTGGAAAGATCGGCAGTGACGATCCGTCCATTCCATCATGGGCGCAACTGCGAGGCGTTTCTTGGGAGTATTGGTCATGAACTTCTGTTAATTGGATATCTGTACTATTTTAAATGCAACAGGGCAACCGAA